>PVMK01119608.1_pt1 | contig 18253 bp, 16 predicted proteins | sample 1853481 | NCBI WGS metagenome assembly PVMK01 (sample SAMN08533507, study PRJNA380276) | Marine sediment metagenome, whole genome shotgun sequencing project. | reverse complement strand
ATAGGCATCGATTCCGATGACGGCGCTACTGAGGACTTTGGCTAACATGAACAGGGGTCTCCTGAGGCTAACTTCTCCTATTAAAAAATTCTAAGCTAATTTGTTCTTTACATTTATCATAGGAAACCTTATATTACAAAGTTTATTTTAAATGAGCGATTTCCATAAACATATACTCCAAAGCTGTAATTGATCAAAATAGGAGAGTGAGTGATGGCACGGATCACAGTAGAAGACTGCCTGGAAAAGGCGGATAACCGGTTTGGATTGATTCACCTCGCAGCCAAACGGGTTCGGCAATTGAAAAAAGGGGCAGAACCTCTGGTTGTCTGCAAAAATAGGAATATTGTGGTGGCACTCAGGGAAATAGCCGCTGGAGAGGTCTTTCAAACCAGAGACGATAACGAGGATCTTTTAGCGGAAAGCCCATCTGAAAACCAACTGGACTCGCTCCCCGAAGGATCTTCGCCCGAAAACGAACCCGAACCTCCGGATTTGGAAACGGTTAAAGATGGAGAGGCGCTTGAAGAAAAGTGACTACCTATAGGAGAGATTATTACGAAATACTGAGTATTTCCAGAGATTGCGGAGGTGAGGACATTAAGAAGGCCTATCGAAAGATGGCCTTTAAATATCATCCTGACAAAAACCCCGGTGACAAAGAAGCTGAGGAAAGTTTTAAAGAGGCTGCCGAAGCCTATGAAGTCTTGAGAGACTCGGAAAAAAGACAGGTATATGACCAGTTTGGCCATGAAGGTTTACAGGGCACCGGGTTTAGAGGTTTCAATGGCTTTGAGGATATATTTTCAAGTTTTGGAGACATCTTTGAAGGCTTTTTTGGTTTTGGCAGCAGAGGGGGAAGGACCCGTGCAAGACAGGGCAAAGGTCTACGGTACGATCTGGAGTTGACTTTAGAACAGGCTTTTCACGGGGTGGAAGAAGAGATCTCATTCCATAGACTGGAGGCCTGTAATACATGCAGCGGCACAGGTGCTGCCCCAGGCAACGAACCCCGGACCTGTCCTACATGCCAGGGCAAGGGCCAGGTGATTCGGTCTCAGGGGTTTTTTCAGGTTAGCACAACCTGTCCTTCCTGCCACGGCCAGGGAGAAATAATCACAGATCCATGTAAGGATTGCAGGGGAGGTGGAAAAACCCGGGTTGAGAGAAGTATCAGTGTGAAAATCCCTCCAGGCGTAGATACAGGGTCCCAGTTGAGATTGAGAGGAGAGGGTGAAGCCGGAGAGCATGGAGGACCGCCCGGAGATCTCTTTGTCGTTATTCACGTCAAAGAACACGAATTTTTCAGGCGGGAGGAAGAAGAGCTCATCTGCGAGATTCCCATCTCATTTGTGCAGGCTGCCTTAGGCGACACTTTTATGATCCCCATGTTGGATGACAAGGAAAGTCATGAACTGGTGATTCCCCATGGCACTCAACCCGGCGAGGTGATTAAGATACCTGGAAAAGGGATGGCCAGTCTGAGGGGGTATCGCAAAAGAGGGGATCTTTATGTCAAGATTATCGTAAAGATTCCCCAAAAAACAAACCAGAGCCAGAGGGAGTTATTAGAGGCTTTTGCAGAGACAGAGGATTTGGCCCTATCTAATAAGAAGAAAGGTTCCAAGGGTTTCTGGAAAAAAATGACGCAATAAAATCCGCTTAGTTTATCCCAACTATAGGGTTTATTCAGGGCTGGTGGTAGTGGTAAGAAAAAGATATATTTCATCTGTTCTGGAACGGAGAGATCTATGTTAAGCAAGAAAAATCTGAAGTATTTTAAAGATCTGCTCAACGAGAGGCTGGATGGCCTCTTGGATGAAGCCACAAAGACTGTGAGCGGTATGACCGACCACAGAGAAAGGTTTCCCGACCCTACGGACAGGGCAACTTTAGAATCGGAAAGAAATTTTACCCTCAGAATTCGAGACAGGGAGAGGCGTTTGATTTCAAAAATCAAAGGTGCTTTGGACAGGCTTGACCTTGGTACTTTTGGAATTTGTGAAGAGTGTGGTGAGGATATTTCTGATAAAAGGTTGAAGGCCCGTCCGGTGACGACCCGCTGTATTAACTGTAAGAAAAAGCAGGAAAATGAGGAAAAGCTTAAGGGGCTTTAGAATTGACAATCGACGATTGAAGATTGGCCATTATGGTTACAGGGCTTTTTCCTACTGTAACTTATAAATTATTTTTCAATAAAACTATACAAAAAGGCCGTAGCAGTCGCAATGCACGGCCTTTTTATTTTTTATGGGAAAAAATTGACGCCCTCTGTAGTGACGATTCCTGTCTATTATGATACAGTTGCCCCATGGCAGAGTCCGCAAACAAAAGAAATAGGAAAAAGCAGCTACAGAAAATCCACAAAGAGGTCATAACCACTCATATCAACGCCGATTTTGATGCCCTCTCTTCCATGTTAGCTGCCAGCAAGCTCTACCCTGATGCCACGCTCGTGTTCCCTGGTTCTCAGGAAAAAAAACCTCCGCAATTTTTTTCTCGATTCCGTATCATACCTGTTCAACTTCGCCAAGGTAAGACAGGTTGACCTTGACCATATTAAAAGACTTATCCTCGTGGATACCAGGCAGAAAAAGCGTATCGGGAAATTTGCCCGATTAGCGGGGAAGAAAGGAGTTGAGATCCATATATACGATCACCACCCGGATTCCCCGGATGACATACATGGGGATGTAGAGGTTGTTCGCAAAACCGGCTCAACCACGGCGATTCTCACACGTCTTCTCAGAGAGAAAAAGATCTCTGTATCTCCTGATGAGGCGACTATTATGTGTACTGGAATCCACGAAGATACCGGTTCTTTCACCTTTGCTTCCATCACGAGTGAAGATTATGAGGCTGCTGCATGGCTCACCAGGCAGGGAGCTGACCATAATATCATCTCGGATATGCTGACCCGGGAATTAACCACGGAACATCTATGGCTGCTGAACGATCTCACAAGATCTGCCACCACCCGCGTTATCAATGGTGTGGAGGTCGTCATTACCAAGGTGATAACAGATGAATACATCGCGGATTTTGCGGTTCTTGTACATAAATTCATTGAGATGGAGAGCCTGAATGTAGTCTTCGCTCTGGCACAGATGGCAGACCGTATCTATCTCGTGGCCCGTAGTCGGATAGATGAGGTAAACAGTGCTGAAATAGCACAGTCCTTTGGAGGAGGGGGCCATCCCCAGGCGGCTTCGGCAACCATAAAAAACCAGACACTCATCCAGGTCGAGAGGTCATTAAACGCCCTATTGGATACCCAAATAAAGCCTGCCAATAGGGCGCAGGATATGATGTCTTCTCCTATCATAGAGATTTCTTCCTCTGAGACGCTCAAGCGGGCCGCAAATTTAATGACCCGGTATAATATTAACGTCCTTTTGGTAGTGGATCATGATATACTTCAAGGCTATATAACAAGGCAAATTGTTGAAAAAGCAATTTTTCTTGGGCTGGGCAATCTAAAAGTAAATGAATACATGCATATTGAATTTTCCAGTGTCCATCCTGATGCGTCGTTAAAGGAGGTTCAGGAGCTTATTATTAGAGGCAAGTTAAGGATTCTCCCGGTGGTAGAGAATGAAAAGGCGTTAGGAGTGATTACAAGAACAGATCTTCTCAACATCTTAGTAGGGGGTCCCGTGATCCCGGAGTTTCTCCATGACCCCAAGAAGGGGGCCAGCATTGTCAAGAAAAAAAACATGGCCGGGACCATGAAGGAACGGCTGCCTGCAAACCTCATCAAGCTTCTCAATGAATTTGGCCATATTGCTGATATGCTTGGTTATAACTCATATCTTGTTGGGGGATTTGTCAGGGACATTTTTTTGAAACATAAAAACTTAGACGTTGATATCGTCATTGAAGGTGACGGCATTAAATTTGCTCAGGAATTCGCCCGTAACCACGAAGTCCGCGTCAGGAGTCACCGGAAATTCGGGACCGCCGTGCTTATTTTCCCGGACGGCTTCAAAGTTGACGTGGCCACTGCGAGAATAGAATATTACGAATCCCCTGGTGCATCTCCGATCGTTGAAACAAGTTCACTGAAGCTTGATCTCTACCGTCGTGATTTCACCATCAACACTTTAGCCATAATGCTGAACAAGAAGCATTACGGCATTCTCATCGATTATTTCGGCGCGCAGAAGGACATCAAGGAAAAGGTGGTGCGGGTCCTCCATAACCTGAGCTTTGTGGAAGATCCCACGCGCATGCTCCGCGCGGTGCGATTTGAACAGCGATTCGGTTTCAAAATCGGAAAACTGACCCTAGCCCTCCTGAAAAATGCGGCCAAGATGAATTGGGTTGAAACCCTTGCCTCACGCCGGATCTTCTTAGAACTGAAATTCATCCTCAAGGAACAAGACCCCTTAAGTACGATAAGAAGGATGAATAAATTAAAACTGCTACAGTTCATTTCTCCCCATATCAAACTAACTGAGAGCGTCCAAGATCTATTAGAAGAAATCAATAAGGTCATAGCCTGGTACAATCTCCTCTATCTCGAAGAACCGTTTGAGCCATGGAAATTATACTGGTACGGGCTTACCAGTCAACTTGATGCTAAGGCATTCAAAGAATTGACTAAGGATATGGGAATCAATCGCAAGATGGCGCTTCAACGGAAATCCGGGGACAGTCTTTTGAATTCTCTGTTCAAATTCGATGGAACCAATTATCAACTCTATACATTGCTTCTTCCGTATGATACAGAGACCTTGCTGTATTTGATGGCAAGAGCCAAAACCGAAAAAATGAGGAGGCTTATCTCCTTCTTCTTTACGAAGTTAAAAGGGCAAAAGGCCTTAATAGACGGAAAGGAGCTGCTGCAGATAGGCTTAAAATCGGGTCCGGTTTTTAGAGAAGTGTTTGACAGTTTATTGGAAGCCCGGCTGAATAATCTGACAAAAACACGGGACGATGAAATTCGTTTTGTCAAAGACAAATTCGGTGATCTGTTGGATCGAAGTGACTAAAGTGAGCTAAAGTGACTAAAGTGAGCTAAAGTTAGGGGAGTTGGTTTTGTAGAATTTTGGGAATTCGTTTGCCATTAATCCCGCCCGAGGTGGGACTCACTTAAAATAGAAAGGGAAAATTGACCAAATGAAAAAAGGGAAGATCGTTAGTGGAATGAGACCCACCGGTAAGATGCATCTTGGACATTTGCACGGAGCTCTTCTGAACTGGAAGAATCTACAGACAAAATATGACTGTTTTTACTTTATCGCAGACTGGCATGCCCTGACCAGCGAATACGCGCACCCGGACATAATTCGAGAATGCACCTATGATATTATTATCGACTGGATTTCCATGGGGCTTGATCCGGAGTTTTCCACCTTTTTTATTCAATCCGAAATCAAGGAGCACGCAGAGCTCTATCTTATCTTTTCCATGATCACACCCCTGCCCTGGTTGGAGAGGAATCCCACCTATAAGGAGCAGCTTAACGAGCTGAGCCAAAAAAACGTCTATACTTATGGGTTCCTGGGCTATCCTGTGCTCCAGGCCGCCGACATCTTGATGTATAAAGCCAATGGTGTCCCTGTGGGCGAAGATCAGGCCCCACACGTTGAGTTGACAAGAGAAATCGCCCGTCGTTTCAATCATCTCTACGGAGAGGTATTTCCTGTTCCCGATGTCCTCCTTACCCCCACATCAAAGCTTCTCGGAATTGACAGGCGAAAGATGAGCAAGAGCTATGGGAATGCAATATTCCTGACAGATACAGATGAAGAGATCGACGCAAAAACAGCGCAGATGATAACCGACCCTCAGCGTGCCAGAAAATCTGACCCGGGAGATCCAGCTATCTGTAATGTTTTCTCTTTTCATGAGATATATTCAGATAATGAAACAACCGAAAGCATGCGCAGCGAATGTCTCTCAGCCCGAATAGGATGTGTGGACTGCAAAAAGAAGATGGCTTCAGCCCTGAAAATCGGTCTTGAACCCATAAGGGCCAAGAGAAAGGAGTTGGAGTCTGATATGGGAATGGTGAAAGATATCATGGCAGAAGGGAATAAGAAATCCCGAACCATAGCCCGGGAAACCATGGGGCAGGTGAGAGATGCGGTTAAGATTTAGGTTGGATACGAGTTGCGGGTTGCGAGTTACGGGTTACGGGTTTTTCAATCGACAATCAACAATCGCCAATCATCAATCCAAAGGGACTTCAAACTTTAGGCACTTTAGATCACTTTAGTCACTTAAAATGGAATACGAAGTTAAATTAGAGATATTTGAAGGACCTTTGGATCTGCTGCTACACCTCATTCACAAGAGTGAAGTGGACATCTTCGATATCCCAATCACTACGATTGCGGACCAGTATCTGGCTTATCTGGACATGATGAAGGCGCTCAATATAAGCGTTGCCGGCGATTTCCTGGTCATGGCCTCCACCCTGATCCATATAAAATCAAAAATGCTCCTTCCCGGCCTGAATGAGGGAGATGAAGGCGAGGATCCCCGTGATGAAATCACCCGACCGCTGCTGGAATATATGCGTCTGAAGGAGATGGCAGAAGAGTTATCAGAGAGGGAAATCTTAGGTAAAGACGTCTTTGCGAGGCAGGATTTTTCTTTGGATCAGGATCAGATTGATGCGGAAGTGCCCCAGTTGGATGTCAGTCTGTTTCAGTTGATAGATGCGTTCAAACGAATCATGGAAAAAATTGAGACTGGGGTAAGCCTGACGATTCAATACCAAAAATGGTCGATAAAGGAGAAATCCCAGCTTATAATTTCTCTCATGAAAGAAAAGGGGGAGATGTTTTTTGACGAGATATTCACTGACGATCGAACCGTCCCGGAACTTATTGTGACATTCTTAGCGCTTCTGGAACTTGTTCACACGGGTCTGATCAGGGTATTTCAGCCTTCTCATGGCAGCGGTATTCGGCTCGTAGCCCATTTTGATCAAAATGAAAGGACCGATAACGACGAAAAATATGGAGAAACAGCTTAAACTGATTATCGAGGCGCTTTTGTTTGCGTCGGGAAAGCCCCTGAGCACGCAGGATATTCATGAGTGTCTTCCGGATACGACTCTGCCCGATATCAGAGCCGCCCTGACAGGGCTCGAGGCAGAATATGAATCCATGGAGCGGAGCTTTACCCTCAAAGAGGTAGCAGAGGGATACCAGATAAGGACAAGATCCGGGTATGCCCCCTATGTCCTCCGGATGCTGAGGAGTTCACCCTCCAGATTATCCCGTGCCGCATTAGAGACCATTGCCATTATTGCTTACAAGCAACCGATTATCCGACAGGAGATTGAGAGATTCAGGGGGGTCGACGTAGGGGGGATTTTAAGAACGCTCCTCGAAAAAGACCTGATTCGAATTATGGGACGAAAGGCTCTTCCCGGAAGACCTCTCATATATGGAACTACCAAGAGGTTCCTCGAGGTATTTGATCTAAAGGATCTGGAATCACTCCCCAAGCTCAAAGAGATAAAGGATTTCGGGTCTGGCGATGAGGAATCTGTGCCGATCATGGAGGATAATACGCAGATTGACGCGTTCGAAGAAAAGGAAACCCCTTCAATACCCCACGATCCGGAAATCACACCCACAGGAGACAGGGAAGGCCCAGAGGCTTAACCGGATAATATCTTCTGCCGGAGTGACATCGCGACGGAACGCGGACCGGTTGATCCTTTCGGGTAGAGTCACACTCAATGGCAAACAGGTCAAGGTATTAGGGACTGCTGCCGTATGGGGGCTGGATACCATCCGTGTGGATGACCGGGAAATTCCTGCTCCATCTGAGAGGCTTTACCTGGCTCTCAATAAACCTTTCGGTTATATCTGCTCTCTTAAAGATCCCCAGGGGAGACCCCTGATAACCGATCTCTTAAAAGATATTCCCCGCAGAATTTATCCTGTTGGGCGTCTTGACTTCGATACCCTCGGTCTGCTGCTTCTCACCAATGATGGAGAATGGGCATATTGCCTCACCCATCCACGGTACCACGTTCCCCGTACCTACAAAGTGACTGTTGAGGGGAGGATAACTGACCAGGCAATAACCCGTTTGAGAAATGGTTTCCTGTTAAAGGATGGCCCAAGCGGTCCTTCAAAAACCGGCCTGATCATGCGCAGTGAAAGACAGAGTATAATCAGGATGACAATTAAACAGGGAAAAACCCGCCAGGTGAGGCGCATGATTGAGGCGGCAGGGTTCAGGGTGGTTCATCTCATGCGAACTTCATTCGGCAATATCGAGTTAGGGGATCTGAAGGTGGGTAAATACAGGCACTTGACAATGGAAGAGGTAATGGGTTCAAAAAAATTGGTGGGTATGATCTAATTTTTTGTTTGCAGATCGTTTGTTTATGTTGTATGTGTAACCTCACAGTTTTTGTGCCACTCAACAAAACAGACCGGGCGGTTAACTCAGCGGGAGAGTGCCATCCTCACACGGTGGAAGCCGGGGGTTCAAATCCCCCACCGCCCACCACCTTAATTAAATCAAGGGGCTACCATGTTTATGGTGACCCTTTTTTTTGTGATAAAATTGCCATAATTCTCACGACAAATTCACGACAAAAGCGACAAAAGTGGAAGCCTGCTGATATTGCAGAGATACATGAGTATGAAACCACATGGGAGGTTACCTCAGGGTAAGGGCCTCGGCAAGAAATAATTACACATCTGCTTGTCTTTTGGCCCGTCTACTGCGTTACATCCACAGGCACATATCCTGATATGCACCAGCGGATGTGCCTTGCCTGATCTTATAAAAACGGGCGAACCAGGTAAGCGAAGCCTCCGAAATCCTGCGCAATCTTGCGCAATTATTTTTTGCCGAGGCCCTAAGAACGATTAATCACGTAGAAATTTTCAGGGGGAACAAAGATGTCTAACGAAAATACGATTGGGGACCACTGGGGTAAGGATGACGTTTACTCTCTTATTGTTTCGGTATTGGAGAAAATGTCCAAGCCTTTGAATTCCTTGACCATGGATGACCTGGCACCGATCGACCATTTTCACGCCCGAGGGTTTCCAGCCACCGTTGAACTTGGTGACCGTCTGCCCATTGAAACACAGCAACACATTCTCGATATCGGATGCGGTTTAGGCGGCCCTGCACGGTATCTCGCGCAACGCTTTCAGTGTAAGGTGAGTGGTGTCGATATTACCAAACCGTTTGTCGAGGCAGCCAAAAAGTTCACCCATCTGCTTGGAATGGATGACCGCGTCACGCTCGAGCATGGAGATGGGCACCAACTGCCATATGAAGAGCGTATTTTTGATGGTGCTTACGCCCAACATGTGACCATGAACGTGGCCGACCGCGCCCAATTTTTCGCAGAAGCCTATCGGGTGTTAAAACCAGGCGCGTTTTTCGCCCTCACGGAACACGGGTTGGGACCCACAGGCAATCCTCATTATCCTTTACCCTGGTCCGAGGATGGCAGCGGTGCATATCTTGTGTTGCCTTCAGAAACCCACACGCTTTTGGAGGCGGTGGGCTTTGAAAATATCACAACAGAGGACACCGGAGCCAAATATCTGGCGGCCTATAAACAAGTGATGGAAATAGCAGCAAAAGGAACTCTTCCGCCGTTAGGAGCCCACATCCTTTTGGGCGAAAACGCATTTCAGAAGATGCGGAACGCGGCACGCAATATAGAGGAGGGCCGTACCCATCCAATGCAAGTGGTCTGTCTCAAGGCACCTTGAAAACCATTCGTGTGAACCACAGCTCTGCATTTTAATGGTTCCAATAACAGGGAGTAAGAATACAGAAAAATCTCTTGACAAAGGTTTAGGCTTTTTTATTGTGGGGTACAGTATGCAATGAAGATCTTGGCAAAACTTTGGTTTACTGGAAGCTGTCTGTTTGACTTTTGAGCTTCAAATAATAGATAATGGCTGACAAAAAGCTGAATCTGGTTATCAAAAAATCCGTGTCCATCCGGGAAAAGGTCCATGATGTCATAAGGAACGATATCTTGAATGGTCGCATTCCACCGGGCGCTCGCATGGTGGAGACTCAACTTGCAAAGCAGATATACCTCTCGGACACCGGTGCGGGAAGCCTTACACATGCTGGAAATTGAAGGGCTTCTGGTGTCAAAACCCCGGGTTGGTTATAGGGTAAAACGGATCGAATGGGTTGAAATTGAAGAGATTGTTGAAATTCGAATTGTTAATGAAATTTTGGCTGCCCGATGGGCTATGGAACGCATCACGCCAAGAGAGCTAAAAGCCTTGGAGGAAAACACCGTTGTTGCAGAAAGTGAAATAAGAGGGGGAAACCCGAGATCTTTTGTAGAGCGTGACGCTGAATTTCATGAAATTCTTGTTCGTGCCAGCGGAAGCAAGCGACTTCTCGAACTCTGCCAGCTGCTTCGTCGTCATATGCTGCGGTACCGTATTGAAGCCCTGTACCTTCCCGAGACAGGACTTCGGGCAATCGTCGGACACCGTCGCATATTAGATTGCATGAGGGAGAGGAACAAAAATGGAATCAAGTCTGCCATACGGGAACATTTAGAACAATCCAAATGTGAAATTCAACGCTACGCTTTTGGGAAAAAATAAAGGGATTGAAAACATTTTCAATGAGGAGGGAGATAAACTATGAGTTCCAAATTGATGGGTTATGAGAGGCTGACGAAACCTACTCCTCAGGAGGAATGGATTCAAGGGAAAGGTCTCTTATTATGGTTAGCGTTTTTTTTCTCGGAAATTGGGGCGGGCATCTATTTTGTGTCACTTTTTTTGAACTTCCCACCGGGATGGTTGATCGGATGGCTCGTATCATTAGTATTGGGAGGCCTTGTTCATATGGCTTATCTTGGGAACCCGATGCGGAGTTGGCGAATGTTTTTGAGACCAGCCAGTTCAGAAATCTCCCGGGGGCTCTGGGCGGTTCTTATTTTCGCGGTGATCGGCTTCTTTCAGGTTGCCCCTGTAGTCATTTCGGGCCTGCCCTGGACGGGGAACAGTACGACATTGAAAGCAATCATGGGCATACTCTGTATTCTGCTCATCGTGCACGGATTCTTGACCATGAATGTGGTAAAGGCATTGCCTTTGTGGAATTCGTCGATGATGATCCCTCTATCGCTGGTTTCAGGACTTTGGGTGGGAAGCCAGAGTGTTGAAATGATAGTCTTCGCCTGTGGGGGAGAGCTGAACGTAGCAGAGTTATGGGCCAGATGGTCCCTGCTGGGTTATATGGGTATATTGGCAATGTATTTATTTGGAACGGCTCATGCCTCAGAAACTGCAAGGGCTTCCATAAATGGACTTTTGAAAAGAGACTCAGCTGTTAGCTTTTATATCGGAGTGATAGCCATCGGTATCTTAGCTCCACTGATCATTACCCTCGTGATTTGGGGAAATGGGGTCGAAAAAATGAGCGGTGGCGTTTTGCTCCTGAGGTTTTTATGTGTACTGATCGGCGACCTTGTCATGCGCTATAATATCATGAAAAGCGCTCTGTATGCACCGGTCATCTAATAGGGATCAGAAGTCAATCCAGTTGCGAAAGATAAGTGGAGGACCAATTATGCAAAACAAGACTTTGGCGAACAATATTGAAGATCGTTGGGCTTATACAGTTTGCTCCGGATGCTACAATCTATGCGGTGTAAAGGTTAGGGTTGTAGATGGCGTTCCTATCGCCATAGAGGGAATTCCAGAGAGTGATCTGGGCGGCCGGGGGGGCATGTGTGGCAGAGGCGTCGCAACGATCATGGACCTCCATGATCCCAACAGGGTTGCATATCCCGTCAAGAGGACCAACCCCAAGAAAGGACTGCATGAGGATCCGAAATGGGAGAGGATCTCATGGGAGGAGGCCCTCGATACCATTGCAACAAAGCTCAGCGAATGTATGAAGAAAGATCCAAGATCTATCGTATGGTCATTCACCCCCGGTCCCGGAACGCCATTCAAGGCCACCATCTATCACAGCTTCTTTTTTCTGGCCTGTGGAAGTCGGAATCAGGCCTTCGGCGGTGTGGGATCCCAATGCGGTGCTGCCGCCCATCATGCCGGTGCCTTAATGCACGCTGCTTGGGACATACTTCCGGACTACAGGTACTGCAACTTTGTGCTGCGATGTGGAGGAAACGAGGGCCATGGCGGGGGAAGGATGGCTGCAACTTCCATGAGGCTGGCCGCCGCTGCGAGAGATAGGGGAATGAGAACCGTAGTCATGGACCCAATCGGTTTTAGAGCAGGTGCAGATGCTGATGAATGGATTCCCATCCTGCCAGCTACGGATGTAGCTGTATTCTTAGCGATGGCAAACCTCATCATACACGAGATCGGCATCTATGATAAAGGATACATAAGGCATAAGACCAATGGCGTATATCTGGTCGGCCCGGACATGCTTTTCATGAAAGATAAGGAGAATGGAAAGCCGCTTATATGGGATGAAGAGGATGGCAAAGCCAAGGTTTATGATGACCCGACCTTAACACGCCCAGCCCTAGAGGGCGAATACAGCTTAGATGGAGTGAAGTGCCATCCCGGGTTTCACCTGTGGAAGGAATCGATCAAGAAATATAAGCCGGAATGGGCGTCAAAAATAAGTACAGTCCCTGAGGAAACAATAAGACGCCTGGCCCGGGAACTGGTCGATGCGGCACAGATCGGAAGCACCATCGAGATTCAAGGAAAAACATATCCGTACCGGCCCGCCTGTGTGGTAGGATATAAAGGGGTACAGACACATCAGAACGCCTTTCATCAGTACCTGGCAATGAATCTTCTCAACATTTTGATGGGCAATCAGGATGTCCCCGGAGGCGTTGTGGGGTCCGGAACGGTTCGGAGCTTCGGTCATCCGGAAAGCGGAAGGCCCCGGTTCGAACCCTATGGAGGGGTAGACGGTATGCTGACTCCCGGGTTTTGGCATACAAGAACACCCTGGCCTCCACATGAGGTGGAGGGGCCCGGGCTTATCAATCTGCTGGATATCATGCCTGATTCAAGCATGAACCCCTATCCGTATACCGACGATTTTGAAGAGATATGGACAAAAATCGGACGTCCCTATGAAGTGGAAGCTTTTGGAATGTATGGTGGGAATGTGGTTATGAATATTGCCAACTCCCAAACCGCGGAAAACTTTCTGGGGAAAATTCCATTTATGTTCTCCATAAACTTAACTCACAATGAAACCACAGAAGGGTTTGCCGATATTGTGCTGCCCGACGTTCATGCCTATGAAAGTCATGATGTTGCTTCATCCATAGGTTTTTTCTTTAACTACCCCATTGGCATGGATAAGTGGTCTTTCCACGTTAGAATGCCGGTGGTAGAACCTAAACATGATCTGAAAGACACTTTAGATATTTACTTTGACTTGGCCGATAGGATGGGTTTAAGAGAGAAGTACAATACCTTCCTGGAGAACTATTTTTCCGGTAAACAAAGCACATGGGAGCAGGACAATGTTAAAGAAGAGAAAATCGATATCCTGAGCCCCGATGAGAAAATATCAGCCAAGGAATTTACTGACAGGGTACTGCAGTTCTATTTTGGCGAGCAAAAGGGGCTGAAGTGGTTCGAAAAAAACGGTTTCATCACCTGGGAGAAAAGAGCAGAAGAGGCATACTGGCGCTACTTAGTGGATGCCAGAGTCCCCATGTACTTCGAGACCGTGCCGCGAAACAAGCCGAAAGTTAAGGAGATTTGTGAAAAAATCGGTATTCATTTCAACTGGGACTATTTCACGCCTCTCATCAGTTATTTTCCTTCTGTGATCTATACGGAACTTCCCGAGGACTCTGAGTATGACTTGCTTGGAGTTTCTTATCGCGACCCCCTTCATACCCATCGCTTTTTTCTGCAAAACCCTATCATCGATGAGATGAGCGCAGACAACCCCTATACCTTTAATATCGTGATGAATAAAGATACCGCGAAACAAAAAGGTATCGAAGATGGTGATGTTATCGGTTTGGAGAGCCACTGGGGGGACAAGGTGGAAGGTCGCGTGAAACTATCAGTCCTTGTTCACCCCCGTGTCCTGGCCGTCGTAGGCTTAGGTGGTTGGGCAAAGGGAAGGCCCATAGCCAGGAATAAGGGTGTGAATTTCAACGAATTGCTACGGGCGGATTATAAGCACATGTGTCCGGTGGTAGGATCATTTGAGATTGTTTCAAGGATGAAGGCATACACCATCAAGAGGAGGGCAGATAAATGAGATGGGGGATGTTAATCAATTTGGTTAAGTGTGTTGGATGCTACAGTTGTGCAATTAAGTGTAAGCAGGAGCATTTCCTGCCACCGGGCATTATGTGGGGAAAAATACTCGTAGCTGAAGAAGAGGGACAATACCCTACAGCAAAGAAAAAATTGTACCCTGTGCTCTGCAATCACTGCAAGGACCCCATTTGTGTGGATGTCTGTCCGACCGGCGCCACCCTAAAGCGTGAGGATGGCGTAGTCTGGATTGATCAGGATAAATGCATTGGGTGCAGGTACTGTCTTATTTCATGCCCTTATCAGGTGCGCTCCTATGTTACTGATGAGGGAAAGGAATATTTTCCAGGGCAGGGTTACACTGACTGGGAAATGATGGGAAGAAAGCTTTATCCTCATCAGAACAAGGTGGTCACCAAGTGCAATTTTTGCATCGAAAGGATTGACATGGGAAAAGAGAAGGGGCTGAGTCCCGGCAGGGACAGGGAAGCCACCCCGGCCTGTGTTAATACTTGCCCGAATAAGGCTCGTTATTTCGGCGACCTCGACGATCCTAACAGTGAGATATCCATGCTGATTCGGGAGAAGAAAGCCGTTCCTCTACACCCGGAACACGGAACTGATCCAAGTGTTTATTACGTTATTGGCTAACGATAATATCCGGCCGATTCATGAGGTAAGCCGCATAAGGAACTCTTTTTTTAATATGGAAGTTAAGGTTTAGGGTTGACGTTAGGCGTTCAAAATGAGGGGGTTCAATTAAATTGAAAGAAATACGGCTGCATGGCAGAGGAGGACAGGGTGTCGTCATTGGCGCAAGTATGCTGGCTTATGCTGCTGTGAAAGAAGGAAAATACGCTTCCTCAATACCGATGTTCGGATTTGAAAGAAGAGGCGCTCCGGTAGCGGCTTTCCTTCGTTTGGACGAACAACCCATCAGAGATACCCATCAGATATATAATCCTGATTGCGTTGTTATACTGGATCCTTCCCTTGCAAAATCTCCCGTTACCGTTGAAGGGCTCAGAAACGATGGTATTGTGATTGTAAATACTCCCAAAAATTTAGAAGACTTCTACTCAAAATATAGTCAGGTTAAGTTGCTTGGGCAGGTCGATGCGACAGGAATCGCTTTAGAAGAACTCGGCAGGGCGATCAGCAATACTTGTATGCTCGGCGCCATAGCAAAGGCAACCGGATGGGTGAATCTTGATTTTGTAAAATCCAGTCTGAACATACATTTTGAGGGAGAAGTCCTGATGGGCAATTCTCGGTCAGTTCAACGGGGATACGACAGTATTTCAATCACCTCATTTGATAGAGGGTAACCATGCAGTTTAAAACTGAGTTTGAAGGCCCATGGGCCAGTTGTGAACAGATCATAGATTCCAAAACAGGAGAGTGGCGATTTCAAAGACCTGTCACAAAAACGAGCAAATGTCGTAAATGCGGATGGTGTTATATCTTTTGTCCAACGGGCTGTATCGAAGTAAATGACAGATGTTTTTCAGCAAATCTCGATTACTGCAAAGGCTGTGGAGTATGCGCGAGGTTTTGTCCTGCAAATGCCATTATGCTGGAGAGAGAAGAGGTGTAAGAGTGGAGTCTGAAGAGGGAGCCTTGGTAACGGTATTAGAGGGAAACATGGCAGCGGCCTATGGTGTCTTGTTATCAAAACCGGACGTGATTTCTTGCTTCCCCATTACACCTCAGACTTCTTTGGGTGAAGCATTAAGTCGGTTCGTTGCTGATGGGCTATTAGATGCTGAGATGATTGAGCCCGAGGGAGAAATCTCAGCTCTCAGTATGCTAATTGGAGCCTCTGTGGCAGGAGGAAGAACCTTTACGTCAACATCCTCCCAGGGGTTATCATTTATGTATGATGCATATCTCTTCACGGCCGGAAACAGACTTCCAGTGGTGATGGCAATTGCCATGCGTGAGCAGGTAAGCCCTCACGGGGTTGTTGCGGGCCAGCAGGATGCTATCCTAGTTAAAGATGGTGGCTGGATCCAGCTCTATGCCGAATCCTGCCAGGAAATCCTCGACGCCACAATCATGGCATACCGGCTGGCAGAAGACCCTGAAATTCTTTTGCCTGTCAACATCTGTTACGAGGGCTTTTATCTCTCTTATCAGTCACAAAGGGTTGAAATCCCGTCCCAGGAAAATGTGGACCGTTTCCTTTCCCCGGTGCAAGAAAGTGATCGGCTCAAGCTTTGTTTGGAAAATCCAATGGTTTTTTCCAGCTATACTGTGCCTGGAGAACTTTACACCGAATATCGCTTCAAGCATTGTGAGGCCCATCAAAGATCCAAAATGAAATTCGATCAGATTGACGCCGAGTTCAGTGAGATTTTCGGTCGTAGCTATGGTGGCCAGATCGAAGAATACAGATCTGAAGATGCTGATGTGGTTATCGTAACCATGGGTTCCTGCACAGGAACGGCAAAGGGCGTTATTGACCGAAAACGTGATGAAGGATTCAGGGTCGGGCTTATCAAGATCAGGATGTTCAGACCCTTTCCTACGGAAAGATTGATAACAGCCCTAAACGGGAAAAAGGCCATTGGTGTCATTGACCGTAACGTGTTTTATGCCGGTTCATGCGGTCACGGTTTTATAGAACTGAAAGGACTTCTATGCGACTTAGAACAGCCGGCACCGGTAATCTTGAATTTTATAGCCGGCCTTGGAGGTTCTGACATAATACCGGAGCATGTGGAACGGGTAATAGAGACGACTTATTCTACATTGGACGGTAAAACTGTCAAACCTGTGACTTGGCTGTCTTTGGAATAAATGGGAGGGCAGTTGTGCAAAGACATAAGCATCTGATTATTGGCTGTGGTTCTGCAGCACTGAGCGCTCTCAAGCAGATCAGGAAACTTGGTTCTGAGGATGAGGTTAAGCTGGTAACAATGGAACCCTATTCTCCATATAGCCCCATGTCTCTTCCTTACCTGGTTTCCGGCAGAAGAAAAGAGCCTGAGATCCATATTACCGACGACGGGTTTTTTGATCGTATGAAATCAGCATTGGTTACGGGCAAACGGGTGGAAAGGATCGACCCTGATCATAACAAAATTGTCTATGATAATGGAGAGACCGAGGGTTATGATACGCTTCTTATAGCAACCGGATCAACACCCATTCTTCAGCCTATTTTGAGAAAGGCGGGTGTCCCCGGATTTCATATCATGGATGATTATTTGCGCCTTAAAAACCTGGAGGACACGAGAGAAATAACACTTCTCGGGGCGGGTTTTGTAGGCATGGAGTTAGCTGTCGCCTTTTCTGAAAGGGGACACCGGGTAAGTGTAATTGCACCCCGCGAAAGGATACTGCGTTCTTATTTCGACCCTGATCTTGACGACATTATTATTAATCTTTTCAACGACCATGGCATAAATGTCAATCTTGGCTGGGGCGAAGTTTCGGAAGTATACTCTAATAATGGTAGGTTTGTTGTGGCATTTTCAGGCGGTCACAAAACAGAGACAGACAATCTTATCGCCGCTACGGGAGTAGAGCCAAGGATGACCTTTCTGAATGGATCGGGAATCAATTTAAATAAGGGCATTGTAGTGGATAGGATGATGAGAACGAACATCGATAACATATTCTCTGCCGGTGATGTGGCAGAGGCCCCCTCTTTTCTTACGGGCAAAAATGGTCTGAGCCTTATTCACCCGAGCGCTGTTGAGCAGGGCAAGATTGCCGGCAGCAACATGATAGGGGAAGATGCCGTATACGATGGCTGGATATCTATGAATATTTTTAATTTTTTGGGACATCTGGCTGTGTCCATAGGTGACTTCACGCCTTCGGAGGGTGATTATGTCATTGAGGAAAAAGCAGATACCGATAAGAAATATAGGAAGATTGTTTTCAGGGATGACAGGCTCGTGGGTGCCAACTTTTTTAATATCAATGTTGATGGAGGCACCATACGATACCTGATAAAGAACAGAATTGACATAGGACCTCACAAAGAACTGCTGCTTAAAAAACCCAAAGAAGCCGGCTTGTGGCTTATGTCTCAGGCCGAG
>PVMK01115099.1_pt1 | contig 18254 bp, 15 predicted proteins | sample 1853481 | NCBI WGS metagenome assembly PVMK01 (sample SAMN08533507, study PRJNA380276) | Marine sediment metagenome, whole genome shotgun sequencing project. | reverse complement strand
ATGGCAGACCAGCTCATGTGGTTTAAGTATGTCCTTAAAAATGTCGCCTATCGCAACAATCACACCGTAACTTTTATGCCCAAACCCCTTTTTGAGGATAACGGCACCGGCATGCACACCCACATCAGCATCTGGAACGGGGATCAGCCGCTGTTTGCCGGAGACAAATATGCCGGCGTCTCCCAGGAAGCACTGTATGCCATCGGCGGCATCCTGGAACACGCCCGGGCCCTGTGCGCGTTTACCAACCCCACCACCAACTCTTATAAACGCCTGGTGCCCGGTTTTGAAGCGCCGGTCAACCTGGCCTACTCCAGCCGCAATCGCAGTGCGGCAGTACGACTTCCGATGTACTCCACCTCTCCCAAGGCCAAGCGGATCGAGTTTCGCACACCGGATCCGTCCTGTAACGGCTACCTGGCATTTTCAGCCATACTGATGGCGGTCATCGACGGCATCCAGAACAAAATCGATCCGGGTGATCCCCTGGATAAAGATATCTACAACCTCCCGCCCGAAGAGCTGGCCGAAATTCCCTCCGCCCCGGGCTCCCTGGATGAGGCCCTGGAAGCTTTGAAGGCCGATCAGGAGTTTCTTTTAAAAGGTGATGTCTTCACCCGGGATGCCATTGACATGTGGATCGATTATAAAACCAAAAACGAAATCAATGACGTCAAACTGCGGCCCCATCCCCATGAATTTTATCTCTACTACGATATCTAACCGTCCCCAAACAGCAGCCCGCCTTTATGGCGGGCTGCTGGGTCCTTCCATTTTCATTCTCTAAAAACCCTTGCGATATTAATTTGAAACCTGTAATTTCAACCAGTTCTTATTTATTTTGGAATTGGGGTCGGGCCACGGTGAATGCTTGGTAATTAAGGATAAATGCCAAAAACAGTACCGGTATTTGGGATTAAAGTGATGTTTTCGACACCCAAAATGGCGGTTTAAGCCCTTGCTTCAGATTGTTCATCAGTGTGATTGCCTACTTCCGGTATAAAGTAAATCGGAATCAGGGAGAGCACGGGGATGCAGACCAGTATCAGGAGCACGCTCTGGATGGTAAAGATATCGCCCAGTTTACCGACGATGGGGGGAAAAGATTCCGCCGGTTCCAAAGGCCAGTCCCCATCATCAGGCTGGCCACCATGGAGCGGCCCTTGGGAGCGATTTTCTGGGCCATCACCACTCCGAGGGGCAGGGAAGCCATGTTAAAGCCGCCGGCCAATATCGTAGCCGGATAGATCCATTTGCCGGGAACCAACAAAAACACGAGCAGGAAAGGGGTCATGAGACCGTGGGTAATCCATAATAGGCGTTTGTACCCCATACGGTCCGAAAGATGGCCGCAGAGAATGCCGGCCACCGTCCCTGAAATGGCAAAGATGGAAAAGAGGACGCCGGCGGAGACGATGGTATGTCCTTTCTGCACCCACAGCACCGGCATAAAAGTCATCAACGACTGACCCACCAGCGCTCGCATAACCATCACGATCCAGATTAACAGGATCGGCTGCCAGACACTGCCCAGGGTTTGCCGAAGTGTCTCTAAAAAGCCCGTATTGGGCCATGTCGTCCCCTTTGGGGTTTGGGAATGACCCAATAGAAATAGATCCAGATCGAAAGACCGATGGCCATGGTGACCGGCATTGCCCTGAGGCCGAAGCGGGCCACGTACCAGGTGATGAAGATGGGCCCCACCCCGAAGGCCAGGGTGCCGGCGGTGTTATAGATGGACATGGCCAGCCCGAGATTGCGGCCTGCATATTGGGGCACCATACCCGTGACCGGCGGATGAAACAGGGAAGATCCCGTAGAGCCGATGACAATGCAGAACAACAACCCGTAAAAGCCGGTTGTCATTCCCACCAAAGGAATGAAAAGAATGGGCATGAGCAGCCCGATCAAAATAAAACTGCGCGAGGGATGGCGATCGGCCCAATAGCCTGACATGGGCTGTACGATGAACATCAAAAAGCGGGAGATCCCCGCGACAAAACCCACCTGGGCCAGGCTCAGCCCCATCTTGTCCATAAACACGGGAAACAGGGGATTGATGAAAGAGCTGTAGAAATCACCGCTGAAGTGCACCAGGCTAAGGGGGATGAGAATTTTCCAATAGGTTCTTGAAGTAGAATCGGCCATAGGGGCTTTTGGCACTTACCCTGGCCGAAGTCAATGGGAAAACTGAAGAGTTTTTTAAGGAAAGAGGACTTCACATCTGATCTTATAAAATTTAAGGTGTTCAATAAGGCAAAAGAAAGCTCACGGGATAGAGCTCATAGCTCATAGAAAAAAAGGACCCTATCATTTTGACTATCAGCTGTGAGCTATCAGCTGTTATAACGTGAGCATTTTGAATCGAATCGTGATGCACCTTAATTTAATAAAATCGATGCGGACACAAGGGTTTTTTCCTGAGGCGTACTGTTTGTACGTCGAAGGCGGAAACCCGCGGAGAACGCCGCTCATCGGGGAAAGGGCCATTTCTGAACCGAAATTTTTCAGCGGTAGTGCTTATAGCTGACCCCATACTTCTGCGCCTTATAGGCAAACTTTCGCACCGTGGTCTGCAGTATTTTGGAGGCCAGGTTGATATTGCCCCAGGTGTTTTTGAGGGCATCGATGATCATCTCTTTTTCCAGGTTGGCAACGGCGTCTTCCAGGGACAGGGCCGGTACGGTATCCGATTCCTTGCCGGTCTGAAGCGTTGGCGGCAAATGATAGCTGTGAATAACCCCCTCCTCACACAGCAGTACGGCCCGCTCGATGCAGTTTTCCACCTCCCGCACATTCCCCGGCCAGTGGTATTCCATGAGCATATCAATCGCCGGGGTCGAAAACCGTTTGATATCTTTGTTGTTTTCGGCCGCATATTTTTCCAGAAAATAATCGGCCAGCAGCAAAATATCGGTCTTGCGCTCTCTTAAGGGCGGCAGGTAAATGGGAAACACATTTAAGCGATAGTAGAGATCTCCCCGAAAAGTTTCATCCTCCACGGATCGCTCCAAATTTTTATTGGTGGCGGCGATGATTCTTACATCGGTTTTTATGGTTCGGTGCCCGCCCACCCGTTCAAATTCTTTTTCCTGAAGAATCCGCAGCAGGTTGGCCTGGACATCCAGACCGATGGATCCGATTTCATCTAAAAATATAGTCCCTTTGTGAGCCAGTTCAAATTTGCCGATTTTCTGTTTGATGGCACCGGTAAAGGAGCCTTTCTCATGCCCGAACAGTTCGCTTTCAATCAGGGTCGCCGGCAAGGCCACACAGTTTACTTTTACAAACGGGCCTTTCTCACGCAGGCTGCCGTAGTGGATGGAGTTTGCCACCAACTCTTTGCCGGTGCCGCTTTCCCCCCGGATCAATACGGTGGCGTTACTCTTTGATACCTGGGAGACCATCTGAAAGACCTCCCGCATCTTGTTGCTGTTGCCGATAATGTTACTGATACTGTATTTGTCTTTCAGCACGCTTTTAAGACGTCGGTTCTCTTCTCGCAACCGTTCTTTTTCCATTTGAATGGTTTCAAGCTTGATCACATGACTGGCGATCATGGTGGCAATAACCGCAAGAAGCTTCTGTCCGCTCTTTAAAGGATAGGCTTTGTCAAAAGGCCTGTCGACGCTCAGGGCGCCGATAACCTGCTTGCCCTTTATTACCGGCACACAGATAAAGGAGTGATCCTGGCCTTTTCTCTTTTTGCGGGCACCGGTGCGGTCCAGGAAAAGCGGTTCCTCGCTGATTTTGGGTATGGACACCGCCTTGCCGGTTTCAATGACTCGCCCGGTGATACCCTCCCCCAGTTTGTATTTTACCCTTTCCATGGCATTGCGGCTCATCCCGTGGGCCACCTCAATGTTAATCTCGTTGCGCAGGGGATTTAAAATTGTTATGGTTCCCCGCACCATATTCATGGAATTGGAAAGAATATCCAACACCTTGTACAGCGACTTTTTGAGCACCAGATGCTCATTGAGCGCCATGGTGATCTCATACAGCAGGGTGACTTCTTCAATTGGTTTCATAATAAAATTTTGTTCCAAACTTTTATGTTATTTTGTTCCAAACTTTTATGTATAAAATATTAAATTACGAATCTGTCGAAAGATAATTATAAAATACAATTTTGTAATGTAGCAAACATTTAGGTTAATGCAAGAGATAATTGAGTGCCGGTCGCTGAGGGCTGGATTCCGGTATCGAGTGGTATAAGGTTTACGGTATAGGGTAAAAGGTCAAAGGCCAAAGGCGCAGGGCTCAAGGCGTAAGGCACAGGGTATAAGGTAGAAGGTGTATGGTAGACGGCGCAAGGCGTAAAGAAACGAGGTATAAGGTTGAAGGTTTAAGGTGGAAGGTGCAGGGTATTAGGTAGAAGGTGTAAGGTAGATGGCGCAAGGCATAGGGCACCAGCCGTCGTCACGCTGAGCGTGACTATGGCTCGGTAAGCAAGGCAGGAGGTGTCAGGGAGTCTTTAAATCCGAAATCCGAATTCTAAAATCCGGAATCGGATGAATCCGAAATCCCAAATCCCCGATCCCAAATCGAAAGACCCGTAACGCGCAACCCGTAACGCGCAACCCGTGGCTCAGGGGAAAATGCATGGTTGTGGGGGGACCTCCAATCGTGGGGTGGTTTCAGCATCCAGCTATGAAGCCCGGAAGTTCGGCATTCGTTCGGCCATCACTCTATCTGCAGAATACGATATCCAGGCCATGAAATATTTGTTTGATGTATGATCCTGGGACTCTACCACATTTCTCCGTCAGATCTCTTTTATCCAGCGAAATAATCTGGGATACATTCGCAACAGAATCCTTAGTCAATCCCGTCAACCTTTTTGTTAGCATGACATTCCCTGGCGCAGTGGCCCACTTTAGATTACTAGTTAGTGGAATGCACACAACTGTGGATATCCTGCTCTCATTAAACGGATTTCCTTGTATCACAAGTATAGGGCGCCGAAACCCCGGCCCGGATCCTGATGGCTCCGACAAATCGGCCCACCATACTTCGCCTTGACGAATTTCTACCATTCGCTTCGTCCAAGCAGACTGTGAGACGCTTTCCGTATGAAAGAGTCGTCCATATCGCTGACTGTTTCAAGTGTTTCGTTCAGCATCCTGGTGATTTCATCGGGTGAGTGTCTTTCCAGATATTCAACCATCGCTTCAGAAAAAAGCTGACTGCGCGACTTGCGCATACGTTTCGCATGCTTTTCAGCGGCCTGGAATATCGGATCTGGGATTGAAATTGCAGTTTTCATACCGGGAGTATAACCACCAGGGGTTGTGGTGTCAAGTAAAATCACCCGCGTCAAATTTCAGCTTATCAATTCATAGACCAACGGGTAATTTGAGGCCGGGATGCCATTAAGAGAGAAACGCTGAGTGAGCAATAACATCTTGAAATTAAATTCTGTCGCAGCGAAAGGATAGATTCCTAATTTCCATTATGCCAGCCACCGCGCTTTAAATTCCAAAAAACAAGCACCAAATTACAAATAAACTACAAATCGTAATATCCAATGACCGAAACAACCTTGGGCTAATTTGAAAATTCTATCTTCAAGTTTTGAATTTGGGAATTTGGTCATTGTGATTTGCCCTTCGACCTGGCTCAGGGTGGTGAGCTTGTCGAACCGTTTGATATTTGTGATTTGGAATTTGCATTTTTATCCTAACTGTAAAGCATGGCAAATAACTAATAATTATCTGTCAATAATGTTATTAATTGCTTGACTATGACGTCGGGTCTCAGCATATCGGTTTCCACCGTCTGGTCTGCATATCTTAAATACAGCGGATGCCGTTCTGCGTAAAGATTCGACAGGTCCCGACCGGGGCAATGGCCACCCCCGGGCATCCAGATCATCCAGTCGCTTTTGAAGTCTATCCAGGGACAGATCCAGATGGATGACGACGGAATCGACTTTTAAATTAAGACCATTTTTTATTACTGGCAACTAAAAGAAAGACAAACCGGCAGTCAATGCGTCGAAGCAGGTTTGTGGTTGCTAATGCTTGAAAATTAAGCCGTTTAATGAGATAAGATTACTCATGTTGCAGCGCATCGGCGACACCAGCAATCCGATCACTGTTTTATACAGAACGACCTAGACCTCTTCAAAGACCGTGCTTTAAATTAGTGACCCCGGTTGGCGCAGCGAGTGTGCCATTAAGACAATATTATGCTCGGAGAAGGTTTCACCACGCCCGATAATGTCCAAAAAAAAACTATTTTCAAAGTGAATTACGAGGTCTGCACTGTGTATAGTTGGAGGTTTCCATGAAAAAAGACCAAACAAATCAACCGAACCCCGTAAGCTTTCAGCGAAGGTATTCGGATTTTTTTGAATTTGCCCCGGTGGGCTATTTCACCTTCAATCGCGACGGTCTCATTCTTGATGTCAATCCTACCGGCGCTTTGCTGCTGGGAACCGCTAAATCAAGCTTATTGAACCAAAACTTCTCTCATTTCATAGCGCCGGATTCTAAAGCCGTCTTCGAGCAGCACAGCCGACAGCTTTTCGATACCCGTCAAAAACAGATCTGCGATGTAAAGCTTTTGAACGGTGCCCAAAAGGCCCACTGGATCCAGCTGGAAAGCGTGGCAGTCCAGAATGGCGGCGGAAGTAAAGAACAATTCCGGACAGTAATAAAAGAAATAACAAATCGCAAACAAAAAGAAAATGCGTTACGCAGCCAGCGAGACAGCCTGATGAATATTCTCGATTCGATGGCCGACGGCATTTACATTATTAACCAGGATTATGATGTTGAATATGCCAACTCGACCCTGATCAAAGAATTCGGACCGGTTGATGGGAGAAAATGCTACGAGTACCTTTCCGGGCGCAAGGATGTTTGCCCCTATTGCAAAAACAAGGAGGTGTTTAAAGGCCAAAGCGTCCGCTGGCAGTGGTATTCCCCTAAAAACGACAAGACCTATGACCTCATGGACACCCCTTTGAAAAACCCGGACGGCAGTATCTGGAAGATGGAAATATTCAGAGATATCACCGAATACAAAAAGACTGAGGAAGCCCTGCGTAAAACCCGCGACGAGTTGGAGCAAAGGGTGGCCGAACGGACGGCAGCGCTTGAGGCAACCAATGAAAAACTGCGCCGCCAGGTCTTCGAGTGCGAGATGGCCGAAGAGGCATTACACGAATCTGAACAGAAATACAGTACTCTGGTCGAAGATGCTTTGATCGGTGTTTATATCATTAAAGATGGAAAAATAGAGTTTGCCAACGATAAATTCGCTGAAATCTACGGGTACCAAAAAAATGAATTGATCGGCATGGATTCTCTGGATTTGGTTCATCCTGAGGACAGGCCTTTAATAGCAGAAATGAGAGAAAAGCGGCTGAAGGGAGAAAAGACGCCGTCCGAGTATGAAATCCGGGGCCTGAAGAAAAACGGGGATACGATCTGGGTGATGCGCAGTTTCTCACTGATCAACTATCAAGACGGCCCTGCCATTGCAGGAATCGTTTCGAATATGACCAAACGCCGCAAAGCCGAAGATGCCCTGCGGGAATCGGGCAAAGAACTGCGAATACTCTCCAATCAACTGCTGTCGGCGGAAGAAAAAGAAAGGAAACGAATCGCCAGAGAACTGCATGACGGCATCGGCCAGGCGTTAAGCGCCATTAAATTCAGTGTGGAAAATTCTCTCGGGCAGCTGCGTAAGGTCTCCGATCCATCGGAAATAAAATCGCTGGAAGCGATCATTCCGCTGACTCAAAAAACGATTGAAGAAGTTCGCAGAATCGTAAAGGACCTGCGCCCTTCCATTCTTGATGATCTCGGCATTCTGGCAACCATCAACTGGTTTTGTCGTGAATTCCAGGAAGTTTATACCGGCATTCGGATTAAAACCGAAATCGACGTTCAGGAAAATAGCATCCCATCTTCCCTTAAAACTATCATTTACCGGATCCTGCAGGAGGCCCTGAATAATGTCGCCAAGCACAGCAGGGCCGATGGGGTCCAGCTGTCTTTGCTGCAACGAGACAGCAGGATCATCTTGAGCATCCAGGACAACGGGATGGGCTTCGATGTTGCCAAAACCATTTCCATGCAGCCTTCCCGACGGGGGTTTGGATTGGCCAGTATGCGCGAGCGCGCCGGGCTGTCGGAGGCCGATTTCGACATTACATCCGAAGCAGGCACAGGCACTACGATTCGGGTGGAGTGGGAGGTGTGAATGATTGGGGATTGGGGATTGTCTCGATTGCGGATTCGGGATTTCGGATTTCGGATTGATTAAAATGATGAAATTTTAGCTATCGTTGTATCCTCCATAAGAACCGCTAAGAAAAAATAACACGCAAACTTATATTGTCATGGCCGTGCCCGAAATAGGCAACCGTGCCGCCATCCAGTATGTTCTTTTCAAAGTAGAACAGTTGGCTATCCTTTAAATGGTAAAACCGCGTAAAAGATTGGTTACGTTTGGTGAAAAGCAGAAAAGTTTATGAAAAGAGCTTTTTATATTGTTCTCATCAAATACGAACGGTATAATCCATCACAGGTGGCAAAAGAAAATATGGAGGATAAATAGTAATGAAAACTCATATAGTATCAAACCCTAAGGTTCTTGGGGGCAAGCCGTGCATTGAAGGAACCCGAATTCCGGTCTACGTGGTTCTGGAACTTATTGAGGCTGGCATTTCCTTCGACGATATTTGCGGCAAATATTACCCTAAGTTATCACGGAATGATATTAAAGCATGCGTCGCTTATGCCCGCCAAATTATTCAAAACGAAGATGTGCATCTGGCATCTGAGTATGCTGCATGAAATTATTTGTCGATCCGAATAAATTTCGCGAACGAAGGTGAGCCGCATCTATATCTGACAAATTGTGAATTCGGAAGTTGGAATTGTGTTCGGTTTTTCGTGTTTAATGTGAGGCACGGAAGTCCGGATAGTGGAAAAAAGAGGTGACTTAATAGGCTGTTGCTAAAAGCAAAGATTGATGATCTCGTAAAAAGTCAAAATCTGCAATCAAAAATCTAAAATCGATAAAATCCGATTTTTAAATCCGATATCCGAAATCTCAAATCCCATATCGAAACAATCCGCAATCCCAAATCCCAAATCGTTAATCGATAAAATTTTCAATTTTATCGATTAACTAAACCTTTCTGCATCGCATAAACGGTCAGGGCTGCAGCGTTGTGAAGATCGAGTTTTTTCATCAGGTTGGCCCGATGCTTTTCGACGGTTTTCAGGCTGATGCACAGGTCCTCGGCGATTTCCTTATTTTTATAACCTTCGGCGATCAGTTTCAGCACCTCCCGCTCACGTTGCGACAGGGTTTCCCAGGGGGATCGGGACCGGTTGCTTTCTTTTCCTTCCAGATAGCCTTCGATAACCTTTTCGGATACACCGGGACTCAGGTAGGACTTGCCTCCCATCACATTCTTAATTGCCAGGACAAGTTCATCATGGGTGGCATCCTTGAGGACATATCCATCGGCACCGGCCTGAAGGGTGGCTAATAGATATTCTTCCGTTTTGTGGACTGTCAAGGCAATGATTTTAATATCCGGATAGCGTTTTTTAATTTCCCTTATGGCCTCCATGCCGCTCATGCGCGGCATGGACAGATCCATCAGCAAAAGGTCGGGTTCCAGTTTTTCAACACAGCGCACAGCCTCGCGGCCGTCCTGGGCCTCACCGATAATCTCAAAGTTCGGATCAGCCGAAAGCAGCGCGCGCAGTCCTTCTCTTAGAATGGTGTGGTCTTCAGCCAGAACAATTCTTAAATTTTCCACTCCCTCGCCTCCTAATTAGCCGGTGCTTAAAAAGGAAAAATACAGCCAATTTGCGTTAAATATAAGGTGTTCACTTTATTTATCATGGGGCAAAATTTTAGTAAACAACCTACATGTTTAAAATATTGATTGTTGATCCAAACGATCCCTTCCGTCAATCATTAAAAAAAGTCCTGGTTAACCGGTTTCCGTCCGTGGACATCCAGGAGGCGGCCGATGGTAATGAGGGTTTGCAAAAGGTGGAGGACTTTCACCCCCATCTGATCTTCCTGGAAATTCATCTACCGGCTGAAACCGGCCTGGAACTGGCCGGTCGCATCAAAGCCGATCATCCGGATATTATTATTGTTATTTTAACCAGTTATGATTTTCCCCGAATATCAAGCGGCAGCAGAAAAAATGGAGGTAGAACATATGGTTCCAAAGGATGATTGGACCGGCGAAGACATGATTGCCCTTGTTCAGTCGATCCTGTCGAATTTGAAGATAGATGAAAAAGACGATCAGGAACCAAATAAGCCTCGCCAGCAGACCTCATAGCCGTAAAAATTGAGCTAAAATTCTTTTGATTACTAATGATAAATTAACCCGATCCGCTACTATGAATCCGGTAAGCTGCTAGTACAAAGAAATTTTGCCATCCTATTCAAAAAAAGCAATTTCTAAGATGCTAGCTTTTATTTGCAAAACCGTTTCCAGAGGGAGCGTTCTACCTGCTCGCTTAATCCCCCATGTTGGAAAGAGCCGGGTTTGACTTCGTACTTGTAACCTTAGGACTGTAAAGGAGGTGATGGTGATGGACTGAGTGTTCTCACAAAAGTGATCGATCGAAGAAAAAGGGCTTTGTATTGGTAGACATTTTTTGTTGACACGCAATTAAATTCAGGAGGAGAATATGTCGATTAAACGAAACGTATTCACTATTATTATCGGGCTGTTGCTGGCATTCCAGGTGTTTTTTGTGAGTATGGCTGGGGCTGCGGAGACAACCCTGGACGCCAAAACAGTTGAAAGACTGGAACGTCTCATCAAGGAGCAGCAGCGGCAGTTGGAATCGATGCAGCAACAATTGAACCAATTGAAGCAAACCGCCACCGAGGCGCAAAGCCAGGCCCAGGAAGCCAAATCTGTGGCCCAAGAAGCGAAAACAACCGTGCAGGCGCCCGTTGCAAAGACCGTTACTTCGGGTCAGGAGCGGGTTAAACTGGCCATATCCGGGCAGGTCCACCGGGCGGTGAACATCGCCGACGACGGGGAAGACACCAAGGCCTACTTCGTCGACAGCGACGCCAGCAACACCCGGGTACGCTTTGTCGGCACCGCCAGGGCCACCGACGACTTGACCCTGGGCACGAGAATTGAACTCGCAATTGCGCCGAATGAATCCTCGCAGGTCAATCAGCGCGACGAAGAGACCGATGACTTTTTCGACCAGCGCTGGGCGGAGGTGTCACTTAACAGCAAGCGCTTCGGCAAGCTTTCCTTCGGCAAGGGCGACACGGCTTCCAACAACAGCGCCGAGGTGGATCTGTCGAAAACCGACGTGGTCCAATACGCGAGCATCGCGGACATTTCCGGGGGACTCTTGTTCCGGCAAAGCAATGGTGACAGACTCACGGATGTCAGGATCTCTGATGCCTTCAAAGACTTTGACGGTTTGAGCCGCAAAAGCAGGGTGCGCTATGACACGCCCAGATTCTATGGTTTCCACCTCTCCGGTTCGGCTGTCAGCGATCAGCGCTATGATGGGTCGTTGTGGTGGGGGGGACAGGGATTGGGCTTTAAGGCCGCCGGTGCCGTGGCGATTGCCTATCTCAACGAGGACAACACCGATTATCAATACGACGGCTCGTTTTCAGCCCTGCACGAGGCCACCGGGTTGAATCTGACCCTGTCCGCGGGTTTGAAGGAGCGTGACGACCAGGGCGACGCCTCTAACGTGTGGGGCAAGGTTGGCTGGCTGACGAGATTTTTTTCCGTGGGCCAGACGGCCTTCGGCGTCGACTACGACCGCTCGGTTAATTTACCCACCGGCAGGGACGACGGCTATTCGTTCGGTGGGGCGGTGGTCCAGCAATTCGAGGATTACGGCACTGAAATCTACTTGCAGTATCGCCACTGGTCGCTCGATCGGGATGTTGAGCCCAATGTCCAGGACATCGACGTAGGGACCATCGGGACCCGGGTCAAGTTCTGATGGGTATATTTAGAATACATAGACGCAAGGTGTTGTGGATCGGGGTATTGCTGGCGGCATCGCTGATCATTGCCGCCTGCACCGGAATCGAACCTTACGAACCGCGCAACAATCGGGAGGAGGGGCCGGAGAAAGGCCTCTTCACCGGCTCAGAGGGTGAGTGGGTGATCATGGGTCCTAAGAAGCCGGAGACTGACAAAGAGGACAAGGAACACCCGGACAAGCCGGCAGACGGCAAGCAACAGTAGCACATTGACGGGTTTCTTGTCTCTGTCCCGGGTTTCAGGAATTGGGTGTCAGGGGAAAGGCGTATGCAGACGATCCAATCGGGTTCTTTTCGTCCTCGTACTCGTACTCGTCCTCGTGCTCGTCCTCGAAATCAGAATTATATAGGGGCCGAGGGACGAAGACGACGACGAGGGACGACGACGACGACGAGGGACGACGACGACGACGAGGACGAGGACGGCGACGAAGAAGGTAGCTGCCGCGCCAACGTGTCAGGGCGTAGTTATAACGACTTGTGAAGTACTACAAAGACGGGTCTTCTGTACTCAGAAACCATATACCCGTAGATTGGGATAAAATTTAGAACCCGGATGTCAGCGAAAAGTGATCATAAACAAAAGCGATGGATGGCCGCGGCCCTGGTGATGGTGACCGCAGTGGCCGGTTGTGCCTTTTCAACCCGGGAAAAGCCTCGTATCGCCTGGGTGGTTGCCGACGAGAATCGGATTGCGGTCACCTCTGAGATCTTCGCCTCCACCAGGCCCATGGGTGTGAAGTACACGGACTCGTGGCAGACAGAGGAATACGGACTGTTTAGAGCCGGCGGCAGACAGTTGGAAATGATCTACGCGCAGGCCGGCAGGGCATTTACCGTGGCTCTCGATTATCAAATGCCCATTGAGGCAATGGTTTCGACGTGGAACCTGAATTCCCGACAAAACCTTGTCTGGGGACCCCTCGGACGAATCGACAGTCGATTCGGCACATGGTTTTACCGGACCTATGAACATGGCGGTCTTCAGCGGCCTTGCGTCGGGTTCCTGGTGGAGTGGGACCAGATCTATGAAGATCCCCAGGGGCGACCCGGCAAGGTTGTGTTCGGCTACTTTTGCGGCGCCGAGGGAGAGACTCTGGAGGATGAAACGGTTCGCGCCCTGATCCGGGGAATCAGAATCAGGATGCCGGAGGAACTACCCACGTTGAGGGACACCGCTCATGATACCTCCGATGACAAGGACGCTCGCCTCTTTGTCAATGGCGGTTTGAAAAACCCGACAGCCGGAGGGCATGGGCCTTCGATTGACACCGGGAATCCTCGCTTTCCCTTCATGTTTGCTCGTTATTACAGCCTGAGCGGGAGCGGGGGAATACCTTAGGCCCTTGGGGCCTCTATCTGACAACATAATGAAATGCTGATCCACTGCGGCACATCGCGCAGTTAAAGCTCTTTACGCCATGTGAATCGAAGCACTAAGCTGTGCTGTAACTACCGATGCTGTCACGGTGGCTGCGCGCCGACGATCTATATTCCCCTGGCTCGTGTCTGCCGTTTCCTTCACGCAGGTCGAACCGAGGTTATTTCGCTTCTGCGCCCCTTTGCTGCTGATACGCCGTCACGACCGCCTCCAGAGTATCGTAGAAGGCGTCCTCACCGAACAGCCGGCGGAGTTCGTAGCGACTTTCGGCCTTGACCTCTTCCAGGATCCGCGCCACAACCAGGCGGATCCCTTTTTCCTTCAATATCCCGTAAATCGAACGGAGCGTCTCCGCCGCGGAGTAGTCCACATCGTCGACCGCGGAGACGTCAATACAGAACCAGCGCAACGGCGGCTCCGCGCTGTTGACGAGCCCCGTGATTTCCTCCGTGAGCTGCTGAGCATTGGCGTAGTACATGCTGTGCGTAAACCGGTAGATGAGCAGTCCGGGTATGGCCTGGGCCCCCGATGCCAACGGCTGCGCACGCCAGACGCCCGACCCCCGGCCTAGATATGGTTCGCCTAGGCGGCTGGCAGTTCCGTTCCCGGGTTCATTATTTCTACATACCCGGTATAACTGAAAATCCGGTTGCGTTTTTTGCCCGTCAATTCCCGCACAATGCCCAGGTGCTCCAGATGATCCAGGCACTTGTTGATCGTGGCCGGGGTGATGCCGATCTTTTCCACCAGCCACCCTGCCGTGGCAATAGGACGCTCCATCAACGTTCGATGAACCCGCAAAGCAGATGCTGCAGCCCGGCCAAGGCCGTTGATTTTGTCGCGATGCTCACCTGCCAGATCGATAAGCTGCCTGGCCGTGTCCACTGCCTGGGTTGCGGTGGCAATGACCGCCTCCGCGAAGAAATCGAGCCAGGCTTCCCAGTTACCGGTCAGGCGCACGTTATTGAGCAACTCGTAATAATACTGCCGATGGGTCTTGAAATAGAGGCTCAGGTAGAGCATCGGTTCCCGAAGCACTTTTTTTTCGCACAACAGCAACGTGATCAAGAGCCGCCCAAGACGGCCGTTGCCATCAAGAAACGGATGAATGGTTTCGAACTGCACATGGGCCAGTGCGGCTTTGAGGAGCGCAGGGACAGGTTCCTGCTGGTCATGCAAAAATAACTCCAGCTTACCCATGCACGCCTGTATTTTCTCGACCGGCGGCGGAACAAAGGCGGCGTTGCCGGGCCGGGTGCCGCCAATCCAGTTCTGGGTTCTGCGAAACTCGCCGGGTGCCTGGTTGCTGCCCCGGCCCTTAGAGAGCAACACACCATGAATCTCCCTGAGCAGACGCAGGGAAAGCGGAAACCCTTCGGCCAACCGGTTTAGTCCATAGTCCAGGGCGGCCACATAGTTGCTCACCTCCCGAGCATCATCCAGCGGCACGCCGGGTTCCATATCCAGTTCAAAAAGCAGAAGATTGGAAAGCGATGACTGCGTCCCCTCGATCATGGAAGAAAGTACGGCCTCCTTGCGGACGTACATATAAAGAAACAAGGAAATATCCGGTAAAAAGGTCGCGATGCTGTCCAGCCGCCCGAGGGCGAGCAACGCCTGGTCGAACTTGCTGCGTATTTCCGGTGTCCATTCAATGGGAGGGCTGGGCGGCAGTGGGGCAGGGACAAAAGCCCGGGCCTCCTCACCCACCGTTGATATGGTAACGTAATACCCTTGGAGCTCTCGTTTCATCGTTCGACCGTATCCTAAAATAAAGTCTGTCGTTATTTTAACTTAAAGCTGTATTCTAAAATAACCAGAAATGAAGCAAGAGTCAAGCGATTTGGCAAACTTAACGCCCAATTTATTTTACGATCAGCCGTTTGTTCTCGAAGTTTGCACCAGTCACGGGGTAATCTGGCGAAATAAACCTGAGCAGATCGTTGAACGGTACCTGGATTGGGCTGACAACTACCAGGAAAACCAGATTAGCATCAGCGGAGTCCCAGACTGCTCATGATGGCTTCATCAAGCTTTTTTATTCAACCTTTTGACACATAAAAATTTATCAATTCTGTGACTCAAAGTCAGCCGAAAAAAACCTTGAGTCCCTGAACCTTTGACCCCATGAACGCTACTTTTATCTTTCGTAGGGCCGGTCACCGTGCCGGCCGGTTACTCCGAAATAATCACAATCGAAAAACTGTGTGGTTTTATAACAACATTTTTTTTGAAGCCCGACGTTTAACGCCGTGTAAGGATACCCAGGGTTTCGGCCTTATCAACCGCCTGCCGGCGGCCGCTGACGTTGAGTTTCCCATAGATGTTATTCAGGTGTTTTTTTACGGTTTCAGGAGAAACGAATAATTTTTCGGCGATCTCCTTGTTCTGGAGCCGCTGCGCCAAAAGCTCCAGAACGTCGATCTCGCGATTGGTCAGGGGATCGGCCAGAGGCCGGGTGCTTAAAGGTGGCGACTGGGCAGTTAGATGATCGGATTCACCCTGCATTGCTCTGTGTTCATCCTCCTTGAAAGCAGCCAGGATCTGCCCGGCATAATCCACGACAACATTTTGCTCGATGAGCTGCTTCAGCAAATCGGCCATTTGGGGCCCCAGATCTACGAAAGAGGCGTATGAAACCGCCTGGTTCTGCCAGGTCAAGCGCCTGGGACAATTTCTCCAATGCGGCCGATTCCTCGCCCCGGGCCATCATGGAGCAGCGCTTGCAGGGCCAAAACATCGATCGGAAACAGTTATTGTGGATCGATGTGAAAAAATCATTTAACTGATCGAGGAGATCAGCGGCCTGGCGTCGGCTGTCCGTCGTATCCTGGGCCAGCAGTATTTTGACTGCTGTCATTTGCGGCATGTAAAAGCGATAGGGCGGCAGGAATGGATTTGCACGGAGACCTTTTCAGCCATTGAGAGGCCAGCTGAAAGGCGCTCCTGACCGGAGCGCCAGCTCCGCTCCGAAAGCCCGTGGCCAGGTTCTGGATAAATGAATTGTTGGTATCGATAGCAAAGTCCATCAATGCCCCGTTGATCTCTCCGGCCTTGCCGGGTTGTCCCCGGGCCTGATAAATCAGGGCCAGAACAAACGTGCTGTGGGCAAAATTCACAGTATTATGGGGGTAGAAGTCCTTAATCACTGCCGTCAGCTTTTCTTCAGCGATTTGCAGCTCGTTTTGGTGATAGTGAGCGGCTCCCAGAAAATAGAGCCCGTAAGAAATGGTCTCGGGTAGTTGGTGCTCTTTAGGGATCATCAGTGAGCGCTCCGCGGCCCGTCGCAGAGCAGTCAGATCAGCGTCTATCCAATAAAGGAAGCAGTGGTACACTAAATACAGGGAATGGTAGCTGTAGTCTTGTGAGGCGGTATCCGTCATGGCTTTCTGCAAGCTGGACAGGCCACTCTCAAGATCACCGGCCATCTGGTAGGCCCCGGCCCGGAAAAGTTTGGCAAATGCCAATGCCCGCTTATGTTGGCGGGGAATACCCTCACAGCCGCGCTTGGATTGCAATAAAGCACGCTTACCGTCAGCGGCCATATAATAATGAAGGAAGCTGTGTAAGGCATCAAAATGGCCTCGTATCTTCGCCACTTTGACCGGATCGTTTGGCGGGGTGGAGATCATCGCCTCTACCTTTTCAAGGCAATACGCCATATGTGACAGGTCGTGTCTGATATGACTCATCCAGGCTTCGAATATGAGCAATTCAGGATTCTGTTCAACGCGATCACGTGGAAGCATGTCCATCCAGCGCTTCAAGCGTGGCCACTGCTGGTCGTTCATCAGCTGGTGGCCATGGCGTGCTACCAGATCCATCGCCGTCGCGATGTCACCTGCGGCCAGACTGTGCTTAAGGCTCTCATCAATCAGGTCGTTTTCGGCAAACCAGGCACTGGCCTGGGCGTGGAGGGTGCTGATTTCCTCGGCGCTGCCATGACGTTTTAACTGGTTGACCAAAAGCTTTTGAAATAGATGATGGTAGCGAAACCACCGGCTTTCAGCGTCCAGGGAAATCAAGAACACGTTTTCCCTTTTAAGCCAGTCAATGAAATTCCACCCTCCGAGTTCGCATGTCAACGGATCAGCACCCGGTACGCACACGGCCTCGCATAACGGGCCGCAGAAGCGATCCAGGATGGCGGTCCCCAGAAGATATTGGCTGACTTCCGGTGGCAGGTGGCAGAAGACCTCATTGAAAAGATATTCCATCACATATTGAGCGCCCACCTGCGGCTCAAGCAACCTGGGATCGATATGGCCCCGGTGGCGCATGGAAAGGGCTGCCAGGCGCAGTCCGGTGACCCAGCCTTCGGTTTTTTCTTCCAAAGCGATGGTTATATACGGATCGATCTTAATTTCCAGGTCCCGGTTAAAAAAAGTCTCCGTTTCCGCCACGGTAAAACGCAGGTCCTGGGTTCGGATCTCAGTCACAAGGCCCTGCGCGCGCAGCCCGGAAATCGGCAGGGCGGGATCACGTCGGCCAATCAGCACCAGGTGCATGGCTTGGGGCGGGTGATGCAGCAATTCGCTGAGCAGTTCGCGCACGGATTCATCCTGGATATGGTGATAATCGTCCAGAGCTAGAATAAAGGACTGCTCAATCAGTTCCAGTTCGTTCAGCAGGCTGGTGGCTATAGCTGCCATGGGCGGCAGAACGGTAGCGTCCAGCAGGGCTTGCGTATTCCGACAGGCCCCGGAAAAAATCGTCTCAACCGCTGCGATAACGTAAGCTGTAAACGTCCGCAAATCATTGTCGTTTTCAACCAGAGACACCCAGGCACCGGGCATATCACACGACTCCAGCCAACAGCTGATCAGAGAACTTTTACCGT
>PVMK01136517.1_pt1 | contig 18259 bp, 18 predicted proteins | sample 1853481 | NCBI WGS metagenome assembly PVMK01 (sample SAMN08533507, study PRJNA380276) | Marine sediment metagenome, whole genome shotgun sequencing project. | reverse complement strand
GAAGAGGACTGCCTGAGGGGTTACAACGGCAGCGGCACGATTTTCTTTGGTCTCTGCAATCTGCGCTGTGTTTTCTGCCAGAACTGGGACATCAGTCAGCAGGAAACCGGCCCCGAGCTGCGACCTGAAAAGGTCGCCGACCTGGCACTCGAGCTTCAGGGCCGAGGCTGCCACAACATCAACTTCGTGACCCCCGAGCACGTCGTTCCTCAAGTCGTCGAAGCGCTTGCCGTCGCGATTCCCCGAGGCCTTCGCATTCCAATCGTCTACAACACCAGCGCCTACGATAGCCTTGCGTCGCTTCGACTATTGGAAGGGCTCGTCGACATCTACATGCCGGACTTCAAGTTTTGGCACAGGGAGAGCGCACGCGTCCTGTGCAAAGCCAAGGACTATCCCGTCGTGGCGCGCGAGGCGATCAAGGAGATGCATCGCCAGGTCGGTGACTTGCGATTCGGACCGGATGGCATTGCGCGCCGGGGCTTGCTGGTGCGGCACCTCGTGATGCCCGCTCAGACCGATGAAGCCGAGGCGATTATCCAGTGGCTCTCCGACGACGTCTCTCCGGACACCTACATCAACGTAATGGGGCAATATCAACCCCAATATCAAGTCGGCGAAATCGCCCGCGACGGCAAGCCACGCTACGAGTCGATCAACCGACGGCCGACCGATCGCGAGATAGCGGCCGCGCATCGGGCCGCTTACGCCGCAGGCCTCTCGCGACTCGACGCGAGGGCCTTCAGACCAGACGGCCCGGCTCTCGGAGGCTGAGAGATGGTCTTCCGACCAGGAAACCTTCCCGTTGGAACATCGGGCTACCAGTACGACGACTGGCGCGGGCGCTTCTACCCCAAGACACTTCCGAAGCTCGCTGGCAGCTGTTCGCAATGCAGCCGATCTTCTGCGGTATGTCGAGCGTTGACTAGCGTGTAGGGCGGCCCACTGGCACGAGATAAAGTGGCCGATGGGTTCGGGGGAGCGCCAGCACCTGCCGAACCTCGTCGTCCTGGAACGCACCGATTGGCACCGCGGCTAGGTCTAACGCGGTCGCTTGTAGAAGAACGTTTTGCGCTGCGTGTCCGGCCTCGAGGTGCACGTACCGCTCCGCGCGAGCTGAACCGTACTTCTTTGCGGTTCGCTCGTAGACGCCTGCCAGAACCAAGATCGAGGGCGCGTACCCGACCGACTCCTGTCGCAGCGCTGCGTCGGAAAGCGCTTTGCGTACGTCGGTCGACATGGTCTTTCTGAGCTGGTGTGCCCGCGGCTCGTAGTGAAAGACACCCTCCTTGGTGACTAGATACACCTCGAGCGGGTAGAGGGCTCCGGCGGAAGGAGTCGTTCGCAATCCCATCGTGCGATGTGTAATCCCTTGGGCCGCCCAGAGGAGCTGGCCGTGCTCAGCATCGCCAAGTGCGACATGGTCAAACTCTCGCACAGACCTGCGGCGCGCTAGCGCTTCCTCGATGGGGACTCGACCTGTTTGTTTCGGCGGTGGCAGTTTCACGAGGGAGCCGACTCCGTTCTCTTTGGAAACCGGGGTGCTCGATGATGGCACATCGGCACGGCCCTGCGCGCACCACGCCAAACCAAGCACGACAACCACGAAAAGGAGGCTTGGGAGGGCTCCGCCGCATCTTGGCCAGGGGTCCATACGTTCTACTCTACATCGAACGCGACGGCTTCGCAGGACGCTATCTGGTATGAGGACGCCATGAACGACCACCAGGGGCGCGTGTTGCTACTCACCGGCGCTCCGGGCAGCGGCAAGACGACGATCATGAAGAAGGTCGCCGCCGCGCTGTCGGGCAAGCGCATACGCGGCTTCGTCACAGGCGAGATCCGAGAGACAGGTCGCCGAGTCGGCTTCGAGCTGTCGATGTTCACAGGGGACAAAAGGTTGCTCGCCCACGTCGACATCGATTCTCGCGATCGGGTGGCCCGCTATGGCGTGGACGTCGCAACGCTCGATGAGATCACCGAGGAAGCCCTCGTCCTCGACGACGGCACGGACATCTACCTCGTTGACGAGATCGGCAAGATGGAATGCTTCTCGAAGAAGTTTCGCGCGGCGATGCGCGGTCTTCTGGACTCGGGTCGACCTTTGGTGGCCACGGTGGCCCTCCGCGGGGGCGGCTTCATCGCAGAGGTGAAGGGCCGCGCGGACGTCGAGATTTGGGAGGTTACGAAGGCAAACCGGAACGAGATGCCCGCCCAGGTCTTGAGGTGTGTAGACCGGTGGTACAACGAACCTTGAGGGCCGGCCTTCGTCCTCCTCCGGCGTGTCTCGTCAGGCGCGCGCCATGGCTTCACGCAGATGGTCAAACGCGCCTCCGATGCGAACAAGCCAAAGGCGTTGAGCACATGGCGGAATCGCACATGAGCACAACGGGCGCGGCGAGATCATTGACGTCCACACGAGCTCTGAATGGCCGACCCTTTGCCGAGCGGTGAGCCGTTTGATGGTTAGCCTCGAGCGCGGAAAGCTCATCGATTGCCCACGGCAACGGGAACGAATTTGGGACACTTCTTTTGGACACCGAAGCGGATCCCGTCCGAAAGATCAATGATTTCAATCCCAGATTAGTGGAGGCGGTGGGAATCGAACCGGTGTCGATTCACCCGGTTCAGACGATTCTCGAACGGTTTCGCGGACAGGTATCCCCCAAGACACCGTCAAACAACACGAACAAAACGCGTTAGCGGACATTCTTATGACAATGTCACAAATCCCCGATGTCAATCGGGAGCTCGTAGAGGTGTCTGTGTTGCACGCGTTGTTCGCTGCCGTGAAGCGCGAGCAGGGGAGGGCGTGACACCACGGACCCCGCCCGACCGATGGTGAGTGGCTCGCGTAGTACCGTGCTACTAAGTATATTGCCGAACGCTTACGGTTGGTCTGTTTGTTGCTCTGAGGCCCGCAAAGCGCGAAGGGCGCTAGTCTGCCAGGCGCTTCTTGACCCGCCGCCTCAGCACGGGGAGCAGCTCGGCCTCGAACCACGGGTTCTTCTTCATCCAAATGCGTGAGCGCCAACTGGGGTGCGGGAGTGGAATCGTTTGGGTGCCGTACTCTTTGAAAGAGCGCACGGTCTCAGTCAGCGTCTTCTTTCGAGAGGGACCAAGGTAGTGCTGCTGTGCGTACTGGCCAGCCAGCAGCAAGAGCGGCTCTGGTGCAATCGCATCAAGCACACGCTCGTGCCACTGTGGTGCACACTCAGGGCGCGGTGGCGCATCGCCGCTCTTTGCCTTGCCGGGGTAACAGAACCCCATCGGGACCAACGCGAACGAGTCTGGGTCGTAGAACGATTCGCGAGACACCGAAAGCCACTCCCGAAGATGGTCCCCCGACGGGTCATCCCAGGGAATCCCCGTCTCGTGCACCTTGGTGCCGGGCGCCTGTCCGACGATTACGATTCGACTCTTCGACGAGAACTGGACCACCGGGCGGGGCCCGAGGGGAAGATGCTTGCGGCAGATATCGCAGCGACTGATTTCCTTGTTAAGCGTGCGCAATGAAATCTCTAGAAGTCGATGGAAACGAGGTCCTGGGTGTGGTTCCGCAGAAACGCACGCCAGGTCTGCGACGGCGGCTTTCGCCGAACCGGCATGTAGCGCGACACCGTGGCTTGTGCGACCTCGAAGCCGAGCATGAGCAACTCGCCGTGAATACGAGGCGCTCCCCAAGTCGGATTCTCGCTGGCGATTCGACGGATGAGCGCCCGGATCTATGGTTATCGGTGGAGGCGGTGGGAATCGAACCCTAAGCGCCGCGATACGCTAACCCTAAGCGGGCACTCGGTTTTTCCGCGTATCGCTGTCAACGGCGTGCAACCCGACCTCTTACTCGCGTACCCTGCAGTACCCTGGAATCCTCCTGCTTGCCCTGCGCTCTGGTCATTATGTGGTCACTCACAATCATGTCGCAGGGGCTCGTGGGCATTCACTCACCTAGGAACCGGGTCTGGAAGTCCCTGGGCGTCACGACCTCGATCCCCTCGTATCCGGACGCACGGAGTAGGGCGCGATCTCCAGATACGATACAGGCGGCGTTGCCTGCCAACGCACACGCCAGGAACTTCAGGTCGTCTTTGTCGTCACACGCGTCTGCCGGGATTGGAACCGGCTCCACGATGCGGCTCTCGCGAATGACGAGATCCAACACGGGATCCGCATCGACCGACGGATATCGCTTCCCGAGACGATCCCCGACGCGACGATATTCCGCCAGGATATCGACGCTCGCGAGGAGATCGAACTCACCTTCCGCCCAGGCCGCAAGGATCCTCGCCGGGGGCCCTGTGAAGAAGATCCCCGACATGAGCACGTTGGTGTCGAGGACGACTCTCATCCGCGACCGCGGGAAGCGCGGACTGCTTTTTTGACGTCGGAACGTTTCATTCCGGCCCTTCGGGCCTTACTTCGGACCTTGCGGGCGAGCGCGAGGAACTCTCGCCTATCGGGCGCCTCGATCTTCTTCAGGATCACGACGTCGCCTTCGCCCATCACGACGAACTGAGCACCGGGCTCAAGGCCGAGCTCCTTACGGACCTCCTCTGGAATGACGATTTGCCCTTTCGACGAAAGCTTGGCGGTCGCGATATTGCCCATTAACAGTCTCCAGACGTTCTTACTGGTAAGACGATACCAAGTCCCCTGGGTTTGCGCAAGTGGGGCAATCCTGATGGCTCTCCGTCGACCTCGAGCTTGATCCAATGCCCTGACGCTCGGCACCAGCCTCTTTCCCTTCGACTGGACGAACCTATCGTTCCTCAGAACGTTGTCCGTCGCGAGATGTGAGCCGCGATGATCGCGAAGGTGACCCAGCGGACAGAACTCGGCGCCTCACGTGCGTTGCCGACCGCTCGACATGCGCGAGTCGACCGCGGCATCTGCCATAGCTCCGCGCGGTGCCGCGCAGCTCATGCCCGACGTCGTGCGGGACCGAGACTTTGGCTCAGGCTGCGCGTCGGGTGTAGCGATGATGCAGCCCGCCGACCATCGGGAGTGCGATGACCTTCCCCCCATTAGGCGACTCGCGCTTGCGGAGTTCGGGGGTGTCCTTGTCGAGCGCGAGGTGAGTTCGGGATCCGTGATAGTACTCGAGGTACTTGCGCAGGATGCGTCGCAGGTGCTGCTCTCCGAGAACGATGACGTGGTCGAGGCAATCCCGTCGAAGGGTGCCGATCACGCGCTCGCAGTACGGACTCTGCCACGGGGAACGCGGCGCGGTGAGGACCTGCTCGATTCCCATCGCACGCACTCGACGAACGAAGTCCACGCCATAGATCTTGTCTCGGTCCCGCATGAGGTACTTCGGCGCCGAGTCGTAGGGGAAGGCGTTGACCAATTGCTGACCTGTCCATCGCGCGGACGGACCCTCGGTGACGTTGAAGTGCACGATGCGTCGGCGCTCGTGCTCAAGCACGAGGAACACATACAGGACGCGAAACGTGGCGGTAGGTACGACAAAGAAGTCGATGGAGACGAGGTCCTCGGTGTGGTTCTGGAGAAATGCACGCCAGGAGTGCGAGGGCGGCTTTCGCCGAAGTGGCATGTACCGCGATACCGTGGCTTCTCCGAGTTCGAAGCCGAGCTTGAGCAGCTCGCCGTGAATGCGAGGCGCTCCCCAAGTCGGGTTCTCTCTTACCATTCGACGGATGAGCGTCCGGATCTCCGCATCGATCTGTGGGCGTCCGCCTTTGTTTCGGCTCTTCCAGGTCCAGTAGAGCCTAAAGCCCTTGCGATGCCAGCGAATCACGGTCTGGGGCTTCACGAGGATCAGGGCGTTCTGCCAGTCCGGCCACAGACGCGAGAGCGCGACCCAGAATGCGCGGTCCGCTTTGGTCAGCTTGGGGCGTTTGGTCTTGCGGTGCAGAATGGCGAGCTGCTGTCGTAACGCGAGGTTTTCGAGAGCAAGCTCCCGCTGCGACTTCAGGCTCGATCTGGCGGTCGCGAGCAGGGCGTACAAGAGGTGACGCATCGGGGTAGGCTAGCTTGACCCCGAGCGCGGAAATATCAACGATTGTGCGGTCGACGGGGTTCTGAGGAGGGAGAGGCGATCTTCCGTGCGCGTTTCGCGGCTTCGGCGAATCGCTTCGCCTTTTCGAGCCATGCGAGTCGCTGGGCGGGCGTGAGTTGAAGCCAGGCTATGCGCTGCTCCTCCTCGTGGAGCTTCCAGCCGCTCTTATCTGCCGTCGTCATCTCGCCTGAGCTTCGAGAAGCATTCCATCTTGCCGATCTCGTCGACGAGGCAAATGTCCGTGCCATCGTCGCGGACGAGGGCTTCCTCGGTGATCTCATCGAGCGTTGCGACGTCCACGCCATAACGGCCCACCCGATCGCGAGAATCGATGTCGATGTGGGCGAGCAACCTTTTGTCCCCTGTGAACATCGACAGCTCGAAGCCGACTCGGCGACCTGCCTCTCGGATCTCGCCGGTGACGAAGCCGCGTATTCGCTTACCCGACAGCGCGGCGGCAACCTTCTTCATGATCGTCGTCTTGCCGCTGCCCGGAACCCCGGTCACTAGCAACACGCGCCCCTGGTGGTCGTTCATGGCGTCCTCATACCAGATAGCGTCCTGCGAAGCCGTCGCGTTCGATGTAGAGTAGAACTTATGGACGCCTGGCCAAGATGCGGCGGAGCCCTCCCAAGCCTCCTTTTCGTGGTTGTCGTGCTTGGTTTGGCGTGGTGCACGCAGGGCCGTGCCGATGTGCCATCATCGAGCGCCCCGGTTTCCAAAGAGAAAGGAGTCGGCTCACTCTTGAAACTGCCACCGCCGAAACAAACAGGCCGAGTTTCCATCGAGGAAGCGCTAGCGCGGCGCAGGTCTGTGCGAGAGTTCGACGATGTCGCACTCGGCGATGCTGAGCACGGCCAGCTCCTCTGGGCGGCCCAAGGGATTACACATCGCACGATGGGATTGCGAACGACTCCTTCCGCCGGAGCCCTCTATCCGCTCGAGGTGTATCTAGTCACCAAGGAGGGTGTCTTTCACTACGAGCCGCGGGCACACCAGCTCAGAAAGACCATGTCGACCGACGTGCGCAAAGCGCTTGCCGACGCAGCGCTGCGACAGGAGTCGGTCGGGTACGCGCCCTCGATCTTGATTCTGGCAGGCGTCTACGAGCGAACCGCAAAGAAGTACGGTTCAGCTCGCGCGGAGCGCTACGTGCACCTCGAAGCCGGTCACGCAGCGCAAAACGTTCTTCTACAAGCCATCGCGTTGGACCTAGCCGCTGTGCCAATCGGCGCGTTCCAGGACGATGATGTCCGGCAGGTGCTCGGGCTCCCCCGAACCCATAAGCCACTTTATCTCGTGCCAGTTGGCCGCCCTACACGCTAGTCAACGCTCGACATACCGCAGAAGGTTTCCTGGTCGGCGGACCATCTCTCAGCCTCCGAGAGCCGGGCCGTCTGATCTGTAGGCCCTCGCGTCGAGTCGCGAGAGGCCCGCAGCGTGAGCGGCCCGATGCGCGGCCGCTATTTCGCGATCGGTCGGCCGCCGGTTGATCGACTCGTAGCGTGGCTTGCCGTCGCGGGCGACTTCACCGACTTGATATTGGGGTTGATATTGCCCCATCACGTTGACGTAGGTGTAGGGAGAGACGTCGTCGGCGAGCCACTGCATGATCGCCTCGGCTTCATCGGTCTGACCGGGCATCACGAGGTGCCTCACCAGCAAGCCCCGACGCGCGGTGCCATCCGGGCCGAATCGCAAGTCACCGACCTGGCGATGCATCTCCTTGATCGCTGCGCGCGCCACGACGGGATAGTCTTTGGCTTTGCACAGCACGCGTGCGCTCTCCCTGCGCCAAAACTTGAAGTCCGGCATGTAGATGTCGACGAGCCCTTCCAATAGTCGAAGCGACGCAAGGCTATCGTAGGCGCTGGTGTTGTAGACGATCGGAATGCGAAGGCCTCGGGGAATCGCGACGGCGAGCGCTTCGACGACTTGAGGAACGACGTGCTCAGGGGTCACGAAGTTAATGTTGTGGCAGCCTCGGTCCTGAAGCTCGAGTGCCAGGTCGGCGACCTTTTCAGGTCGCAGCTCGCGGCCGGCTTCCTGCTGACTGATGTCCCAGTTCTGGCAGAACACGCAGCGCAGATTGCAAAGACCAAAGAAAATCGTGCCGCTGCCGTTGTGACCCCTCAGGCAGTCCTCTTCTCCGAAATGCGGAAAAGCCGAGCTCACTACCGCGTGGCGTCCTGTGTTGCAGACCCGGCACTCGTCCTTCAAGCGATTGATGCGACAATTGCGCGGGCACACGCGGCACTCCTCGAGTTCTCGGAGCGCCGTGGCGACCTTCCCGTTGAGCAGGCCGTTCCGCCAAGTCTGAAGATACACCGGCTCGTGATCCTCGATCACAAAACGAGGATCGGGACGCGCCACTCGGCCCCAGATCTGCCGCATGCAACGACCTTAGCACTGCGCCCGGGACGACGCTTGCGTTGGAGAACATAGCGCGCACACCAAGCGCGCCGAGAGCTTTGCATGCATGCAATCCGCTGGTTGCCCCGGCCACCGGTTTCGCGATTGTTGCCTGAGTACCTCCGCGCTGGCCCGCCAGTCACTTTCTATGACGTCTCTGACTCGCGTTGCTGCTCACGTGAGACCAGTTGAGCGAGGTCGGTGAGCTCTTGGGCCATCCACTCCACCATGTCGTCGAAAGCGATGATCCCCTGCAGACGATCCTCGGCGTCCACCACCGGGATTCGTCGCACGCCTTGCGCGCGCATCTTCTTGCGCACGTCGTACATCCGTTCGGAGTCGCGTGCTGTCGTCAGTCCCGTGCTCATGACTCGACCCACCTGCATGCTTTCGAGGTCGCTGGGAGCCTCGGCCATGCCTTTCACGACGAGGTCTCTATCGGTGACCAACGCAATCGGAACTCTGTCCGTGCCGCGCTGCTCCACCACCACGAGGCAGCCCACGTGGTACTTCCTCATCAAACGAGCCGCCTCCAAGACGCTTTCGTGTGCACGGATGATGTAGACGGTTCGGTTACAAAGCTCGCCAGCGGTCATGGTGAATTTTCCTGCAAAACAACGAGCGACTAGCGTACGACAACGCTGCTTCCGTTGCAGCCCTGCTCTGCGTCATCCAAGCTTCTCCCGTTCGGCGACCCTGACCGGACGGTAGCTCCCGCCCCTGGCGGCGGGCCAAAGGAGGCGCGGGGTGTCCGCCATGATGCTCGGCAGGCGACGATGGATGAGGGCAGCGGGCGCTGCGACGCTGGCGATTGCTGCGCCGACCTTGACGCGCGCCGAGGGGAATAAGCTCGTCACACTCTTTCTGTGCGGCGACGTCATGACGGGGCGGGGAATCGATCAGGTGCTGCCCCACCCAAGCGGTCCTCGTATTTCCGAGCGCTACGCCAAAGACGCGGTCGACTACGTACGGCTTGCCGAACGTAAGCATGGCTCGATCGCCAAGCCCGTGGAGTACGCATACATTTGGGGAGCCGCACTTGGCGAGCTCGAACGACGCGCGCCCGATGTGCGCATCATAAATCTCGAGACCAGCATCACAAAGCGCGACAAACCTGCACCCAAGGGCATCAACTATCGAATGAATCCCGAGAACGTGCCCTGCATCACGGCGGCGGGAATCGACTGCTGTGTTCTCGCGAACAATCACGTACTGGACTGGGGACGCGCGGGGTGCGTCGAAACCATCGAAACCTTGCGCGGCGCGCAGGTTAAGACCGCAGGGGGCCGGGCGCGATGCGACGCAAGCCGCTTCTCCGGCTATCCTCCCGACTCGACATGGCCGGGTGCTCGTGTTCGCTTTCGGGTCGATGACGAGCGGGATTCCTCGCGACTGGGCCGCAACAGCGACAAAGCCTGGTATCAACGTTCTACCCGACCTGTCCGACGAAGGCGCACGTCGCATCGGGCAGCAGGTTCGCGCAGCCCGCCAGGACAACGACATCGTCGTGGCGTCCATTCACTGGGGGAGCAACTGGGGTTACAAAATCCCTTCGGACCAGCGAGCCTTCGCCCACAAGCTGGTCGATGAGGCCGGTGTCGATGTCGTCCACGGTCATTCCTCTCACCACGCCAAGGGAATCGAGATCTACAAGGGGAAACCGATCTTCTACGGATGCGGCGACTTCATCAATGACTACGAAGGCATCCAAGGTCACGATCGCTACCGCGGCGACCTGATGCTCATGTACTTCCCAACGATCAACCCTCGCGACCCGCAAGCTCGTCCAGCTGGAAATGACACCGCTTCAGATCAAGCGATTCCAGTTGCATCGCGCATCGAGCCGAGATGCAACGTGGATCCGGTACACACTTGCCCGTGAAGGACGAGAGTTCGGAACAACCCGTCACGCTCACCGGGAGCAACGCGCTCAGAGTCGAACCATAGACGTTGCGTGCTGGTGCTTCACGCGTCCGGCGAGCTTCACGATGAAGGATCCCGACTGCACAGCATTCCTCCAGTGGGCGTTACCCCGCCTTGGGCACCGTTGGCCCGGCTATCGCAAAGTGCGGCGGCAGGTCTGCAAGCGGGTGGATCGTCGCATTCGGGGGCTGGGTCTGGCCGGCATCGAGGAGTACCGCGCGTACTTGGAGGCTGTGCCTCCTCAGAACCCCGTCGAGCGCGCAATCGTTGACGTTTTCAAGCTCCGGATCGAGCTAACCTCCCCATGCTTCGCTTGCTCTATGCCCTGCTTGCGACCGCCCGATCGAGCCTCCGGCTGCAGCGCGAACTCGCTCTCGAAAACCTCGCCTTGCGACAGCAGCTGGCCATCCTGCAGCGCAAGACCAAGCGCCCCAAGCTGACCAACGCGGACCGCGCGTTCTGGGTCGCGCTCTGCGGCCTGTGGCCAGACTGGCAGAGCGCCCTCATCCTCGTGAAGCCCGAGACCGTGATCAGCTGGCATCGTAAGGGCTTTCGGTTCTACTGGACCTGGAAGAGCCGACACCGAGGCGGTCGTCCCAGGATCGACCCGGAGATCCGGACGCTCATCCGTCGAATGGCCCGCGAGAACCCGACTTGGGGAGCGCCTCGGATTCACGGGGAGTTGCTCAAGCTCGGCTTCGAGGTCGGAGAAGCTACGGTGTCGCGGCACATGCCGCGTCGGCGAAAGCCGCCTTCGCAGAGATGGCGTGCATTTCTGCAGAACCACACCAGGGACCTCGTTTCCATTGACTTCTTTGTGGTGCCGACAGCCACGTTTCGTGTCCTTTATGTGTTCCTTGTGCTCGAGCACGAGCGCCGACACATCATGCACTTCAACATCACCGAGGGTCCGTCCGCGCAATGGACAGGCCAGCAGTTGGTCAACGCCTTTCCCTATGACTCAGCTCCGAAGTACGTCATCCGGGACCGCGACAAGATCTATGGCGCGGACTTCGTACGTCGAGTGCGTGCGATGGGAATCGAGCAGGTCCTTACCGCGCCGCGGTCCCCGTGGCAGAATCCGTACTGCGAGCGTGTGATCGGCACCCTTCGGCGGGACTGCCTCGACCACGTCATCGTTCTTGGAGAGCGGCACCTGCACCGCATCCTTCGGAACTACCTCGAGTACTATCACGGATCCCGGACCCACCTCGCGCTCGACAAGGACGCCCCCGAACCCCGCAAGCGCGAGTTCGTAGATGGAGGGAAGGTGGTCGCCCTCCCGATGGTCGGCGGACTGCATCATCGATACACACGACGCGCGGCCTGAGCGAAAGTCTCGGTTCCACACGGCGTCGGGTGGCAGGGTGACCGCCGCCCACTGCGTCGGGCTAAGGCGGATGCCGTGCTCGACTCAGGGATGTCGAACCGTCGGCAACGCACGTAAGGGTCCGAATGCCGTCCGCTTGGTCACCCTCGTGACAATCGCAGGGAACATCTCGCGACGGACAACGTTCTGAGGAACCACAGGCTCAGGGCAGCCCGCAGCGATCAACTCCGCCACCTTCCCGCTAGGCGGGTGTGCGGATCAGCCAGTCGCACGGGTTCGAGCTCGCCGAGCAGTTTGCTCGCGACGGACAACGTTCTGAGGAACGACACCCATGCGGCAATCGATAGCTCCTGCGTCCGGACGCGGGGACATGCTACCGTCCCTGCGTGGATGAGCTGTTCGAGTTCCTAGTGCTCATCGTGGAGCGCCTCGATCGGGCTCAGATCCCGTATATGCTGAGCGGCTCGCTCGCCCTGAGCATGTACGCGCAGCCCCGCATGACCCGCGACATAGACTTCGTAGTCGACATCGAAGAAGGGCAAGTCGACAAGTTCGTCGAGCTCTTCAAAGAGGACTGTTATCTCGACCGCGAATCGGTGCTCGAAGCGGTGCGGGCGCGGGGGATGTTCAACATCATTCATGAAGTCTGGGTAATCAAAGCAGACTTCGTCGTGCGGAAGGATCGTCCTTACCGAAAGACGGAGTTTGACCGACGGCGCACCGTATCCATTGGAGGCAAGGACCTCTCGGTCGTGACCCCGGAGGACCTACTGCTCTCTAAACTACATTGGGCGAGAAACGAGCAGATCCGAGCTCCAACTCGGCGACGTCAAGAACCTCATCCTGTCGGAAAGCAATCTCGACTGGCCCTATATCCGGGAATGGGCAAAGAAGCTGGGTGTGGTAGATTTGCTCGACGAGGTTGGAGCCGAGGATGTCTGACACGAGTCCTATGATCCAAAAGCGGTACCGCGAGATGCTGATGGAGCTTCCACCGGAGCAGAGGCTACTGCAGAGCTGCAGGATGTTCGCCACCGCAAAGCGCCTCGCCGAGAGCTCGATCCGATCGAAGCGAGCTGATCGGATAGACGAAGAAACCCTTCGTCGCGAGCTATTCCTCCGTCTCTACGGAACGGAGGTCCGCGGTCCTCTTCGGAGGATGGTCCTCGAGGGGCGCAAGCCATAGCAACTCGATCCAGTGAACCACGCACCTCGCAGCGTTCGGTACGACTTCTTGCGGGAAGCGGGTCACGATTGTGTGCGGAGCTCACCCTTGCGGCGCGGCAAGCGCTTCTCACGAGGCGTCCGAATGCTAACGCTCTCGGGTTCGACGAATCGCGTCAAACACCGAGAACATCGCGCCCATCTCTGCAAGCTCCCGATTCACGTCCGGGATTTGTGACATTGTCATAAGAATGTCCGGCAACGCATTTCCCTCGTGTTCTTTGGACGTGTTCTCATCGATACCTGTCCGCGAAACCGTTCGAGAATCGTCTAACCGAGGTGAATCGCCCGATGTTCGATTCCCACCGCCTCCACCAATTCAGTACCAGCGCCTGTGCTAGTGCCAGTGGGTTTCGCAAACGCGGACGGATCTTTTCCGGTGCTACCGACGCGGGCTGCGATGCGGCTGAGCCGCTGGCCTAGGCTCGCGTGGCTTGTCCGCGCCCGCCTCCTCGCGGACATGGTGCCGGTACACTGGCGCACGTGTCCCGCCCACGTAGACGGTGTCGCTCGACTCCTCGTCCACGTCGTCGGAAGGCTCACGCGGCTGGCCGGTGGACGAGGGCTCGCTCGGCTGCTGAGCGTACGAGGGCTGGGGCACTGCGGCGCCGGCTGCCCTCGCTTCGGCGAGCTCCTCAGGTGTCAACTCTTCTTGCGTGTACCCGGGGTCACCGTCGATCCCCAGGCGCAGGCGATGGTCGGTAGGCATCGGAGGCGGATCCTCGGCGGGAGCTACGAGTTGCATGAGCTCTTCGGGCGTCCTCTTTTCTGGCGCGTGCCCGGGATCACCGGCGTTCGCCACGGGCGGGCGATCGTCCGTAGGCATCGGGGGCGGAGCCTCCGCCGGAGCCGTGACTTGTACGACCTCGGGCGGCGGTTCGGGCGCTTGTTCGGTCTTCTTCGAGCAACCCACCGCAAGCGCGACCAGTGACGAGATCACCAGGCAAGTCGAAAGCACCTTCATGCTTTCTGGGTAGCGGCGCCATCAAAGAGAGTCAAATTCGGGCGAGGCGGCGCTCATCGGTCACGGGGGCCAATAAGTTGAGTGAGATTCCCGTTACCTTCGACCGGGTCCCGGATCAGGCCCGGATCAGGCCCCGGATCAGGTCCCGGGTCCGGCCCAGGGTCGGGTCCCGGATCAGGCCCAGGGTCGGGTCCCGGATCAGGCCCAGGGTCGGGTCCCGGATCAGGTCCCGGTCCTCGATCAAGCTCGGTGCTCGAATCGAGTTCCAAAGCCTGAGCGACGCCTAAAGTCGGCAGCACGGCCACTGCTATTAGAATCAGCCCTGCGAGGATTGCTCTCATAGTGAAAGAGGTACCGCAGGGTTGGCCAAACTCAAAGAGCCGTCGGCGCACGTTCCCGAGTTCAGCTGACGGGATGCAGCAGCGCGCGTCTGGCGCTTCGGTCGATGGCGTCGCGGCTGCGACGGTGGTAGCGTCCGCCCGCTTATAGCGTGGCTATGGAGCCCGCTACGGGGGAGTAAAACGCATGAAGATTGTCTCAAGAAGATTCGCCTTGTTGCTGTGTGCGCTGAGCCCAGCTCTGATGATGACCGGATGCCCAGACGCGGTGTATTGCAACAACGGGGTGTGTCACGGCTACTACTATGACAGCCTCGTTTCGGGATTGAACTACGAGTCGCGGAGCGAGGATGGTGTGACGCACACGGGCGTCACCGGCGAAGACGACGATCCGGGTCGCTTCAGTTACGCGGAGGGAGACACGGTGTCGTTCTCGCTCGGTGATATCAGCCTCGGGCAGAGCGTCGCCAAAGACCGTGTGACTCCCTTCGACCTGGCTGGCCTCGAGGAAGAGGCGATCGGCGGATGCGAAGTCGATGGTGTTTTGCCGGACGACACCGATGCCTTTCGAAGGGTGGTGAATCTCGCAGTCCTGCTCCAGACCTTGGACACCGACGGAGAACACACCGCCGGCATCGAGATCCGCTCCGAGGTTGCGGCGCTGTTCGAGGGCTCGACCGTCGAGCTCGACCAGCCCCGGACAACCTTCCAGGCGGACGCCAAGCTCCGGGCCGTGCTCGAAGAGGCAAACAGCCTCGACCTCTTTTCAGAGACTCGCACGCTCGTGCAACCAGAGGACGCCTTGAGAGCCCTCTACCTGGGCCTCGGCCTCTGCCCCTCCGGCTCCTAACCGCACGTCAGTTCGCCTCTCGGAGACGCGATGTCACCCGGCGACGGTGTCCTCGGGGATACCTGTCCGCGAAACCGTTAGAGAATCGTCGGAACCAGGCGAATCGCCAGATGTTCGATTCCCACCGCCTCCACAAATGGGACTCGGCGATTCAGGGCCAGCCTCGAATCACGCTGGGTACGGGTCGTCGGGGGTGTTCCGGCGGTGCTCATGTGCCTGGTCGGACTGCCCTATGTGAGAATGGAGTTGTCGTTGTCCCCGGTGTCTTCATGGCCGGCTCCGTCAATCACTTGATCTTGTCGGCCAGGTTGAGAGCGATATCGAGCACTCCGTTGTCCTTCTTGTATTGCTCCCATAGAAGAACCATTTCCTCGACCTTCTCAGGATATTCGCTGCTGAGGTCGTTAGTCTCCGCAGGGTCTTCCTTGAGGTTGAACAATTCCCATTCGCCCTTACCGAACGGGTGTGGCATCCACAGGATCTTCCAATCGCCAACGAAGAAAGCCTTCAAGCCGAAGAGCTCGTAGCCGACGCGACTCGCTCCCGCGTAGGGTGATTCGGCCGACCCTGCGAACAAGTCCAACACGGAATCGTCGATCTCCGCGGGATCTTCCTTGAGGTTGAACAATTCCCATTCGCCCTTACCGAACGGGTGTGGCATCCACAGGATCTTCCAATCGCCAACGAAGAAAGCCTTCAAGCCGAAGAGCTCGTAGCCGACGCGACTCGCTCCCGCGTAGGGTGATTCGGCCGACCCTGCGAACAAGTCCAACACGGAGCCGCCTTGCATCGGTCGAACCTTGCGACCCTCGTACTCTTCAGGATGCGCAATACCAGCCATATCGAGAATCGTCGGCATGATATCCCGCACATGGAAAAACGAGTGATTGATCTTCCCAGGATGGCCAGGCTTGCCGGGGGTTTTGACGAGCAGCGGCGATCGGATGCCTCCTTCCGCGGGAAACGCCTTGAACAATCGGCTTGGGGACATGCTGGCTTGGGCCCAGCCCGGCCCCATCTCGATGTACGAGTTGACGAGGCCGCGGTTTTCGAAGCTGTTGTCGAACGAGTTCAGGTGTTCGTCTGTTTGACCGGGATACGCCGTGGGCAACGCGCCATTGGCGCCGTTGTCCGAAAAGAACAGGATCATGGTGTTGTCGTATTCGCCGATTTGCTTTAGGTAGTCGAACACCCGGTTGATCTGCTCATCCATGTAATCGACCATCGCTGCGTAGACTTCCATGTCGCGGGCTGCGAGTTGCCTCTCCTCGGCGGACATCTCGTCCCACGCTTTCACAGAGGTAGACGCGGAAAGGGCTGATATCTTTGGGTACGATTCCAAGCTCCTCGAGTCGCTGGAGCCTCTTTTCGCGCAAGACGTCCCAACCTTCATCGTACTTGCCGTTGTATTTTTCGATGTACGACTTGGGCGCATGCAGCGGGTCGTGAGGCGCTGTGTATGACAGGTAAGCGAAGAAGGGCTTGCCATCCCCGCGGTCCTGCTCGATCCACTCGAGCAAGCGATCGGTGTAGTACTTAGTCGAATAGAAATCCTCTGGCAGTGCCTCTACCGGCTTGCCGTTGCGTCGGTAGAGCATCGGCTGCGTAGGCGAAAGTGGTTTGCGATCGCTCCAGTGACTCCCTCCGCCCGGCGCGAGAACAAACGTCTCTTCAAAGCCCCTGGCATGCGGGCTGGTTTTCTCGTCGGAGCCGAGATGCCACTTGCCTGCCATATAGGTGTGGTATCCGCCGGTCTTCAAGACTTCTGGTAGGGCGGCGACTTCGAAGTTCAGATATCCGGCGTAACCGGGATGACCCTCCATCTCCGATGTATTGAGCTCCCCCATCGTCCCGATACCCGCCCGATGATTATCCAGTCCGGAAAGCAAGACCGACCGAGTGGGGGAACAGCTCGGCAACACATGAAAGTTGCTCAACCGCACACCCTCTCTCGCCAGATTGTCGAGCGCCGGCGTCGCGATCTCTCCACCAAACGGACCGATATCCGAGTAACCGAGGTCGTCGGCGACGATCAGCAAGACATTCGGCCTCCTGGGGGTGCGGTTGCGCGGACCTGGTGACAGCTCACGCAGCACAACCGTCACGGTTGCCATCCAGACGAGAAGAAGTTTTCTCATCATGAGTGCGCCGATAGTAACCATAAACGGTCTTTCCTGCGCAACGCGTGCGCGCCAGACCACGCGGATGGGCGACCGCTGAACCGCCGGGGGCCCCGTAAAGTTGGCGCTTCGCGCCTAACCACGGGGCTCCAAAACAGAAAGGGAAGGCGCTCGCCCTCTCTCCTGTTTCTGGTGACCCCAATGAGAACCTCGATCTTCGGCAAGTACCTGCGCATCAGCATGTAGAACGGTTCCTTCGGAGCGGGCAGCCAGTTCGATTCTTTGTCTTTGCCCGGCGACTCCACTTGGATGTAGAGCGTCGCCGAGGGCTTATGACGTGGCTGATGTGGAGCGGCTGGCACCCAAGCGATCCAAGCACGCCGGATTCTATTTTTCAGTGTCGGTGTCAGTGCCAGCGAAGACGAACCCCTCTGGCACCCCACGTAAGTACAGGTCCCTCTGCGGGAACGGAATCTCGATCCCCGCTTCTTTCAGCGCCTCGTTGATCGCCACGGTCACCGCGCTGGGCACATCCAAGACGTCCGCGGGGTCCATGAAGATGCGGAGCTCGAAGTCGAGCGAGCTGTCGCCGAAACCGCGAAAAAGAGCGAGTGGGGCCGGGTCTTTGAAGACCTTGTCATCTGCGGCCGCCACCTTCCTCAAGATGTCGAGGAGCTGGTTGGGATCGGTCCCGTAGGCGACTCCGAGGGGGATGGTCACTCGCTGTTGCCGGGCGGAGAGGGTCCAGTTGACCACCCGTCCGGAGATCAAGTCGCCGTTGGGGACGATGACCTCCGCGCCATCGAAGGTGCGAATCGTGCTCGCTCGAATGCCGATGTCGCTCACGTGGCCGAGGACGCCTTCGATTTCGATTTTGTCTCGCAGGCGAATCGGCCGCTCCGTCAACAGAACGAACCCTGATACGACGTTGTTGACGAGGCCCTGAAGGCCGAAGCCGATGCCCACCCCGAGCGCGCTCAGAACGATTGTGAGCCTATCGAGCGGAATCCCAAGGACCGACATGGCCGCAATGAAGCCGATCGCGATGATCGCGTAGCGGGTGAAGGTCGTCAGCGCGA
>PVMK01171635.1_pt1 | contig 18262 bp, 16 predicted proteins | sample 1853481 | NCBI WGS metagenome assembly PVMK01 (sample SAMN08533507, study PRJNA380276) | Marine sediment metagenome, whole genome shotgun sequencing project. | reverse complement strand
ATCGGCATTCTCACGGCCCGCGCTGCGAATCGCGTCCGCGAAGCTAGGTGTGTGGTCACCGACTTCCCGATGCGTGATCTGGCACTTTTTTGGCCTGTGAACGAACTCGACCGGGTCCTCGATCGTGAGGATGTGCCCTTCGCGAGTTCGATTGATGTGGTCGAGCATGGCCGCGAGCGTCGTGCTCTTGCCGCTTCCCGTTGGTCCCGTCACCAACACCAAACCTGAGCGCTTCTCCGCGAGGTCGATGGCCGCCTTTGGAAGCCCGAGCTGCGCGACTGTCAGGATCTCGCTCGGAATGGTTCGAAACACAGCGCCTGGCCCGGTCGTCTTGTAGAGGTAATTGGCTCGGAATCGGGCCTTGTCCTCGTAACCGTATGCGAAGTCGAGGTCGCGATACGCGTGGAAATAGACGCGCCTGTCCTCGTTGATGATCTCGTCCATGAGACGCACGATCGTAGGGTGGTCCAACGGCTCGTTCTCGATGGCGACTAGCTCGCCTTTGGCGCGAATCATCGGGGGATAGCCGATCGATAGATGAAGGTCGGACCCTCCTCTCTCGAGCAAGACGTCGAAATAGCGATCGAGAGCTGGCATCCGTTATCCACCCTTCTTCGAAAATAGGTTTCGCATGGCGCCCTTCCTCGCAGGATCCGGGCCAGGAGGCATTTGCGCTTCTGCCTGTTGCGCGTCGCCGATGACCCGGGGATCGCTTGCAAACCTCTTGGCGGTTTCCATGGAGATGACGCCAGACGACAAGAGCTCGTTCAGGGAGTCCTCGATGCGAATCATTCCGAATGCGCGGCCGCGCTGGAGCAAGCTCGGGAGTTGATAGAGCTTGTCGTCACGGATGAGCGTCCACAACGCCATGCCACCGGTGAGAAGCTCGACTGCAACGACTCTGCCACCGTCGTCTTTGCGCGGAACCAAGCGCTGGCTCACCACGAACTTGAGCACACCGGCCAACGTGGCTCGTACCTGAGACTGGTCGTCGGGAGGGAACATGTCGATCAAACGGTCGATTGTGCTCGCACCCGACGGCGTACTCATGGTGGCGAACACGAGGTGACCCGTCTCGGCCGCCTCGAGCGCTTTCTCGACGGTTTCGCGATCACGAAGCTCACCGATGGCAATCACATCAGGGTCCTCGCGAAGAGAGCCCTTCAACGCGGAGTGAAAGCCCTTGGTGTGCGCGCCAACCTCTCGCTGACTCACAATTGCTTTCTTGATCGGATGAATGACTTCCACCGGATCCTCGACGGTGATGATGTGCACGCTCCGCTCGCTGTTGAAAAGGTCGACCAGCCCGGCCAGCGTCGTGGTCTTTCCGGCGCCGCTGGGCCCGGAAACCACCACCAATCCCTGATGGTAGTTGAGCATCTGTCGGAGCTCGGGTGGGAGTCCAAGCGACTCAAGCGTCGGTGGCTCCGCCATGATGAGACGGAAGCAAGCCTTGATGCCGGACCGCTGCTTGTTCACATTGACGCGCAAACGGCCGGCGCCTTCCAGCTGGCACGCGAAATCCGCGTAACCGAGCTCGTCCAACTGCTTGACGCTTCGACCGTTGAGGAGCGGCATGATGAGCTCACGCACCTGTTGGTCCGAGATACTCTCGCCCTGCGGCATCATGCGTCCGCCGCACCGAAACCTCGCCGGCTCGCCCGACATGATGTGGACGTCGCTCGCGGATTGAGCGAGTGCCTCTTCGAGGAGCGCGCGCAGGGCTCTCGGTGCGCTTACCGGGACGTCTGCCCGAACAAACTCGCCAAGCGGAGATGCTTCAGGTGGAGGCCGGTACGAAATCTTTGGCTGCGGTCGGTGGACCACTGGCGGCTGAACAGCGACCGGCACCTTCACTTCCCTGGGAGGGGGCTCGCGCAAGGGCGCCCTCTCCTGCTCGGCGGGTACCCTCGCGGGTACTGAAATCTTCGCAGGAGCCACCACGCCGATCGGCACCTTGGGCGGTTCGGTGTTCTGCCCCTCGCGTCGAACCCGCAACATGAGCGCGTCGCCCGAGCGAGCCATCGTCGCGATGTAGTTGATGCCGTTGATGTTTGCTGCCGTAGGCGGCGACGCACCATCCTCGATGGGCACGAGCTTCTGCAAGGGGGTGTTGTGTACCAACCTGAGGATGTGCCTCGCGCTGAGTGGCTCGGTGGTCACCGGCCTGAGCTTGCCCTTCTTCTTCGCGGCAGCCGTCGCGCCGCTTTGAAAAACGATCTCGCTTACATCACCTCGGTCGAGGTATTGAAGGAACTTTTCGAGCTCACCCACGATTCCAATGATATCGTGAAAATCTACTGTGAATCCAATTACAATCAGCCCAGACGCCTCGAATAGGACCGGGTTGCCGTGCAGCTGGAATTTGAGCAACACTGTTCGTTTGACAGGTCTCGGGAGGGGTTGCTAGCGTTTTTGTGTCATAGATTGCTTCCAAGCCCTTGTCCGTAGGCAACGGAAAAGTGTAATATAAGTATCACCATGTCCGAGGAAAAAGAGTCTTCACTTCTGTTCAATCTTCGCGAGCTCATGGGCATCCAGAAAGACCGTGTTCGTGGCGAGGAAGAAGAGCGTGTTCAACGCGAGGCGGCCGAGCGCGAGCGCATCGCCGCTGACGCGCGGAAGCGACAGGAAGAAGAAGCGGCCCGACTGGCTGCCGAAGAGGACGCGCGGCAAGCCGAAGAACGGCGAGCTCGAGATGAAGACGAGCGGGTGGCGCGCGAGCACGACGAAGCGCAGTTGCGCGTCCGCCTCGAACAGGAGGCGCGTGAAAATGCACACGCCCACACGCGCATGCTCGATCACGAGCGTGAGTTGGCAACGATTAGCGCTCAGCAACGCAAGGGGGTCCACCCCGGATTGTTGGCTGCAGCCGCCGTCCTGGTGATTGGAGTGGGCGCCGGGTCTTACTTCGGGTTCTACAAGCCCGCAGTCGAGCGGCGCGAGGCCGCCGCCCTGGCCGCGAGGATGGACGCCGAGCGCTCGGCACGCGAAGCAGACGAAGCTCGGGCCGCCGCCGAGATCGAAGCACAGAAGCGAATCGAGGCGGAAGCCGAGCAGGCGCGTCTCGCCGAAAAGGCCCAGCGCGAGGCACAAGCAGCCGCCGCTGCGCGCCGCAGGGCCGCCGCACCGAGCACGCCGGCCAAGCGGCGCGGAAGCGCCAAGCAGCGCAAGGCCAACACCGACGATCCGCTGGCGGGGCTGGACAGCCTCTAGTCTGCACCGTAGCGTTGCTGCGGTGATGCATGGATGACAACGACCCAGGGTCGCACATCGCACTTGCGCTCGACGTTCCTACGCTCGACTCGGCGAAAGCGCTGATCGATCAGACCCGCGAGCACATCGGCACCTTCAAGGTGGGCCTCGAGCTCTACATCGCGGTCGGCCCTGCAGCCGTCGCAGCGGTGCACGCCGCGGGCGCAAAGTGCTTCCTGGACCTAAAGCTGCACGATATCCCCACCACCATGGGTCGGTCCGTCGCGCGCGCAGCTTCCATGGGTGTCGCGTACCTCACGGTGCACAGCGTTGCGGGGCTCCATTCGCTTCAGCAGGCTAGTGACAACGCCGGTTCGACGCGGCTCCTGGCGGTTACGGTGCTCACCAGCCTCGACGAGGCCGCCCTCGAAGCGATCGGCCTGAGCGGGGGCCCGCGGAACGCAGCCGACCGGCTTGCCAAGCTCGCGTGGGATGCCGGAGTGCGCGGACTCGTCACATCCGCCCATGAGTGTGCCGCCCTTCGCGACGCGCTTGGGCAGGACGCGTTTCTCGTGACGCCGGGCATACGGCCCGCCGGCTCTGCCGTCGGCGATCAGAAACGCGTGATGACGCCGCGCGACGCCATCGAAGCCGGCGCCGACCTCCTCGTGGTGGGAAGACCCATCCGTGACGCGAACAATCCCACCGAGGCCGCAGCCGAGATCGCGGGTCAAGTGCGGCTGGCGCTTTCGCAATGACTCGCGTGCTCGCGGGGCGACGCCCGGTGCTCGAAGCCATGCGCGGAAACGCGAAAGTCCGTCGCATCTATACGGAACCCCAACGTGCCGATCCGGATATTCTCGAAGCCGCGGAAGCCCAAGGCGTCCCGATGGCGAACCGAGACCGAGCGGCGCTCGACAAGCTCGCCGACGGCGTCCGTCATCAAGGTGTCATCGCCCTTGCGGAGGACTACGAGTTCTGCGAGCCCGAGGAGATCATCGCGCACGCGGACGGACCACCCACGTTGGTGGCCCTCGACGAGGTCACCGACCCACAGAACCTCGGCGCCATCATTCGAAGCGCAGTGACTCTCGGCCTGGACGGCTTGATCATTCCGAAGCACCGCGCCGCGGGAATCACCGCTGCTGTCGTCCGGGCATCCGCGGGCGCCACCGAGCACGCGTCCATTGCCCGGGTGACCAATCTTCAGCGCACGCTCCTTTCTCTGGCTGAATCGGGCCTGGAGATCGTCGGCCTTGACGCGGGCGCGGACATCGACGTGCGCGACCTCGAGCCGAGCTCCAAAGGACGTGTTCTCGTGGTGGGCTCCGAGGGAAAGGGCTTACGCCGAATGGTTCGACAACGGTGCGATATCGTGGTTCATATTCGTCAAGAAGGCCCGATGGATTCGTTGAACGCATCGGTCGCTGCCGCCATCGCCATGTACGAGATAGCGGCGAAGCGGCTGGGAGGCTCGCATGACGGATGACAACCTCGCGCGAGATCAAGAGGATGAGCAGGTGCGCCGCGTCCTCATCCTCACAGGCGGCGCGGACGCTCCGGGCCTCAACGCCGTCCTCCACGCGTTCGTCAAAGCAGCGACGGACCTAGACCTTCAGGTCTACGGATCCGAACACGGCTTCACCGGGCTGATCGAGCACCCGGCCCGTGTCGCGAGGCTGACCCCGTCGAGCGTTCGAGGAATCCTGCCGCAGGGCGGCAGCATTCTGGGCTGCTCCGATCGCGCCGACCCGTTCTCCTACCAGGTCACGGCCTCGGACGGCACCGAACGAACCCTCGATGTATCCGAGCGCGTCAAGGCCAAGCTCGACGAGCTGGAGATCGACATTTTGGTGCTGGTCGGAGACGGCGGGACCATGGAAACCGGCATGCGCCTAGCCAAAATGGGCGTGTCGGTGGTCGGTATTCCCAAGGCGATCGGCAATGATCTCGCGGCTACGGACCTGACGTTCGGTCTCGATAGCGCCGTCACCACGGCGACCGGAGCGATCGACGCCCTCCATTCCACCGGAGATGCCCACGACCGCGTGATGGTCTTGGAAGTGATGGGGCGCGAGACTGGCTGGATCGCGCTCATGTCTGGTATCGCGGGGGGGGCCGACGTGATTCTCATCCCGGAGATTCCATACGACGTGGATCGCGTGATCGAGAAGATTGCAGCGCGTTCGTCGACCGATCATCCATTGAGCATCATCGTCGTTGGCGAGGGCGCCAAGCCACTCGGTGGCACCGTCTCGAGGATCAGCGAGGCGCACGAGAGCGCGTCGCAGCGAGACGAAGGGCCTGGGTTTCAACTCGCCCAGCTGCTCGAGGGGCGACTCGATCAGGAGGTCCAGGTGACCGTCCTCGGTCACTTGCAGCGCGGCGGCTCACCCTCCTCTTTCGACCGGCTTCTCGGGACGCGTTTCGGCGTATACGCCGCCGAGCTTTGCTACCACGACAACACCGGCCAGGTCGTCGCCCTGCGAGGCCAAGAGGTGATCTCCGTTCCCTTGGAGGCCGCGGTCGCGAACCTCAAACGCGTTCCGCCCGACGGGGAGCTCGTCGGGGTGGCACGCGCCATTGGAATCGAGCTAGGGCAGGAGTGACATGCCTCGTACCGCCGCCGCGCTGATCATCGGAAACGAAATCCTATCCGGCAAGATCGCCGACACGAACACGACGCTCCTCGCTCGCGCGCTGTTTGATCTCGGGATCGAGCTGCGTCGCGTGGTGGTCTGTCCCGACGAAATCGACACGATCGGCAAAGACCTGAGCGAGCTGCGAGCCTCGCACGACCTCGTCTTCACCAGCGGCGGGGTCGGTCCGACCCACGCCGACGTCACCATCGATGGCGTGGCCGCGTCTTTCGGGAGGCCTGTCGTGCGCTCGGTCGCCGTCGAAAAGATGATCCGCCACTACTACGGCGACCGCACTACCGAAGCACACTTGCGAATGGCCAACATGCCGCAGGGCGCCGAGATGATTCGCAGCTCCGACGCGCCTTGGCCCACCGTGGTCATCGAGAACGTGTTCGTCTTGCCCGGCGTCCCCGAGATCTTCGAGCTCAAGCTCGCCGACCTTCACAAACGCCTCGACGAAGGCTACGAGTTCCACTCTCAAGCGGTCTACACCCTGTGCGACGAAGGCGAGATAGCAGGCCTCCTCGAACGCATCGCGGAAACGTTCCCCGGCGTCATGGTCGGCAGTTACGTCAAGTGGCAAGCGGAAGACTACCGAACGAAGCTGACCTTCGACGGCACCGACCCGGACGCGATAGCGAAAGCGGCCGACATGCTAGTGGCGGAACTAGACGCGAAGTTGTTCGTACGGAGAGACTGAGTCACCCGAGAGCGGCTCGCGACGGGCGTGCTCGCGATCGGGGCCCGCTCGGCCGTCTCCACAAGTCGCCACACGACTAGCCTACTGCCACTTCAGCTTTTGCTTGCCGGGATCGGTGATCACCTTGGCATCCTCGGGATCTGCGGGTTCCTCTTCGGGCTCTCTCGCGCCGAGCTCCTTCGCGGCCTCCTCCGGATACAGCCTCACAATGGTCCGGGTCTCTACACGGACGAGTTGAGGCCCCGTCGGTGTCTGGGATTTGATGCGCATCTGCGATGTCGCTTCCGCCTCGGAGAATGGCGTGAAGTGCTCGAGGCGAACGACGGCTGAACCCATGATCGACGCTTGATAGGCTTCGAGTCGGCCGTTCCCGATCGATTGAGGCGAGGCGGTTTGCCGCGCGGTGATCTGCAGCTCGATCTGTTCCCCTTCCATCTTTTCGATGTGATACGTCACGACTTGATCGACCCAGACGCCGGAAAACTGCACCTTGCGCTCGACCTCCCAGCGGGCTCTCACACCGAGGGGCTCATCAGGAAACGGCACGGTGAGTAGCGCACTGCGAATGTTGCCCAACATCGTGCGAAGTGTCGGCGGCACATCCTCCATTCCACGAAACTCACCTCTGCGGATCCGGCCTTGGATGTCCATCTCGCTCCAGCCTTGAACCTGCAGAAGCGGCGCCAGCATCGTTTCCATCTGCTCACGCTGGGCCGGGCTCATCTCGTCGGCCATCGCTGAAATTCGCACCTGGGTGATCTGCACCGGATGATGGATGAACCCCTGAGGCGTCGGGCTCGCGGGACCGATCTTCACCTCGAGCTGCACCGGAGGAATCCCGCTCTGCTGGCTTTGGTCGCCGGCCTGCATTGCCCGGGCACGCGCTAGCTCCAGGTAGAGCACTTCGGTTTGGCCCGGCTCGACCCGGTAGCGAAGCGGAACACGAGGCGTCATGCCGGCGTCCACGACGCGCACAGTTGGCAGCACCCGCAGCGGGGGCCCGGGATCCACCACCTCCACCGTCTGAGGCTGATACTTCGACCGGCAAGAAGTGGTTGCCACCAACAGGCAGGCGAGCATTGCGATACGAACCATGGATCTACCTTTCACTCTTGGAAACTAGGCGCAGGACCGAGTGCCGTGCGGCCATCAACGGCTCGGTCTTGTCCGGCGACACCAACGCGATATCAGCGGAGGAGCTGGATTCGAGGCTTGCCTCGAGCGCCATTGGAAGACTCAGATCAGCAAGGGCGTGGCCTTGGGCGTGCATCTCGTAACTGCGCACGTGCATCTCCAACTGCGGGTTGAGATCTGCGACCTGAGAGGCCGCTTTCTGGTGCACCGTGATCGCAACTCGGAATCGACCACCGACGCGGTCGGTGAGCTCATAGCGCGTCACCTGAGTAACGCGTGCGCTCCAAATCCGCAGAGGCCGTCGAACCTCCCACACTGCTCCGATGCCGACCGGCTCTCGTGGAAGCGGAATCGTGGCGATTGCCGATCGCACGTTGCCAATCGTGATCGCCACACGTGGGTGGATCCGTTCCTGGCCCTGCGCCCAAGGAACATCCGCATCGACGACGATGCCCTGGTCGTTGAGATCGAAGCGACCGCGCATGCCGCGTAGCGCTTCCACGCCTTGCTCGACCTCCTCCATTTGACGCTCCGTCACACCCTCGGGAAGGACGGACTCGGCCTTGGAAATCCGCAGGATGTAGCGAGTCCCGTTGGGCAAGGGCACCGTCGGGCCAGCGTGAAGCAGCAACTTGAAGCCAGGCAACACTCCAAATGCGTCCGCCGAATCCTCAGTTTCTTCGATCGTGGCCTCCGTGTCGCGGATGTCGAGCAACGTTCGCATGACCGTGTTGGGTGCAATCGCGTACCGTAGAAGCTCGAGTGGCGCTTCGCCTGGGTCGACCAGCGTGACGGAAAGCTCGGGAGGAGGAGGCGTGGTTTTCTTCTTCTTGCAGCCGACGGTAGCGAGCGCGGCAAGAAGGCAGACGCCCAGGATGATGTTCTTCATTTGTCGGCTAAGTCCCCTATACTCCGGTGTCTTCTAGAGAGGAATCTCCTCTAGGGCAAGCATGGATCGATCAATACCAACCGCCAATGCCGAACGAGAAGGCGCCGTAGTGGCTAGCTAAGTCGATCGCAGCTGTGACCTGCCATCGGTAGTCGTCCGGCCAAAGTCCGACCACATCCCATTTGAAGAGACTGATGTCGAGCCCCAGTGTGCCGTGCAGTCGAGGACTCGACGCGGCGAACCGGCTCGGCTCCAAGTACGTGCCCCCGCGAATCTTCATCCGCGTGGGCCACACCTCCGTTTCGAATCCGAGCCGCGGCGACACTGTCACCTTTTCGCCCGACCGTTGGACGGTCTGAAAGAGAAGCGATTCGACCCCGACCCCGTTTTCTACCCGTCCGTTGAACCATAGGTCGGCGGTGAGCAGGTAGTAGCGGCGCGGCCACCCCCAGCGGTGCCGCTTGCGGAGCATGTCCCAGGCGAGCTTCTTCATCTCCTTCCGGGAGCGCTTGATCTGGGCGTACTTCCTCGCGTACTTCTGCTGGATCGCCTGAAGGCACAGCTCGAGGTCCGGCCCGCCGCGCGCTCGCACGGCGGCGATCTCTGCCGCCTCTGCCTCTGTGGCTGCCCGTTTCCGCCGATCGAGTCGCTCTAGCTCATCGGCCGCAAGCGTCTCCGCGCTCACCCAAGGAGGATTCGTGGGTCGCGGACCAAACGGTACGAAAACCCGATGCTTCCGGTGGTCGGGATCTTCGTAGCCCGCGGAAGATAGAAATTGCCGATGACGATGTCGCCGTTGGGCGCCGGCGTGCCGTTTCCCCTCGTACGAATCCCCGTCGAGATCTCCGGAAAGAGTGCCCCGCCGAGGCTCCAGCGCTTGTGATGAGGCCGCAGCATCACCCCGATCTCGGCGCCTAGGCCCAAGGTCTGATGGACGTCGCCGTTGCTGACCGCGCGTTCGGAGAGAAACGCGCGCTGGCGCAAGATTCGTAGACCCGCACCAATGATCAGCTGCCCGTCCCAGAACCCGTAGCCCGCCTGCATGTGGAAGGTCGTGAACCGCAGCCGTAGCGTCTCTTGCCGCATCGTAGTGGGGTTTCGAACGCCCTGCAGCTTGATGAACTGGGAGTCGATCGTGAGGCCGATGCCAAGGTTCCACATCTGCCAGTACGCACCCGGAATCAGGAAGAAGGTCGTGTTGTCCGCGAGGTCCCCGGTGCCCTCGAGAATCCGGCCACTGTTGTAAAAGTCCCCGGACTGGAACGGATAGGTCATGCCGAACGCCAACCAGTAGTCGTACCAATCCGGCCACTGCGGCCCACGATACGCGACCGCGGCCGGGTTCTGCAGCCCGCCTTCCACGCCTTGGGCCAACGACGTGGCTGCGCCGGAAAGTCCGACCACGCGCGAGGAGCTGATCACCACGCCGCGTGTGAGGTCGACCGAGTAGTTCGAAGTGGTGATGGGGCTGCCGTCCGGGCCAAGTTGGCCTTCGGCGATCGCGGGCACCCAGGTTAGCGCGACGAGTGCGAGGTTACCTACCCGAGCCAATGCCCTGCTGCGTCGCGCCCTGGATCGCGCCCTGATCGGCGGCGTCGAGGTTTTCCTTCTCACGCTTCTCCTGCTCTACATCCTCGAGCTCTTGCTCGGCTTCCTTGAGCCGCTCGTCCGCGGCGTCGGCCTCCTGACGCGCGTCGATCGTTCGCTCCCTGGCCGCTTTGACGGCGGGGTCCTCCTCGTCCTCCATGGCTTTCCGCTCTGCCGCTCGCTCTCTCTGCGTCTCTTCCTCGAGCTGTTCCTCGCTCTTCTTCTCCTTCACGGCGGTCTTCACGACGTCTGCCGTTTGGCCGCTATCACCGCCGATCGAGATGATGACAATCCGTTCCTTGCCGGGGACTCGCGCGAAGCTGGCATTGTTTTCGAACGCCTGCCCTCGTAAGTCGAGGCCGTTGCCCGTTCCTTTGCCGAAGAGCATGGACACGCCTGCGGACAATCCTGACCGCCAACGGAGGCGCTGAAGCCAAATCGGTCGATCTGGGCAGGTTGGATGGCATCTGACGCCGTCGTGGCAACGTCCGGCGCGCTACTGTTGTCGGTGAGGAAACCGAAACGCGTGAACAGAAACTTGGTGATCTGAATCTCGGTGCCCACGGAGATGTTCCAGGTAAAGTCCCGTTGGGTCGAGTCCGCCAGCAGGCTTCCGGAGGTGTTGGTCCGGCCCTCGAGCTGTGGAATGCCAGGGGCAATGGAGCCAGACGCAACGGGACCCACGAGTTGGAGATCCAGGGCCACGACGACCTTGCTGGAGATCACGTAGGACACGCCCAAGCGCAGCTCCCACGGAATCGGCGAACGGGAGTCGCGCTTAATCTTCGCAAATACCGAATCGGAGAGGCCCGGGTTGATTGGATTGGTGCTCGGTCGGACTTCGGAGAGCTCGAAGCGCAATTCCGATTTGCCGCCAACGTGCACCCCGGGCGGTTGGAACATCAAACCGAGGCGCCAACGCTTGCCAACGATTCCCAGAAGCCCGATCCGAAGGCTCAGATCCCACGAGTCCATCGTAAAGACAGTGCTGCGGCTAAGCTGATTTGCGTCGAGGACACAAAAAGGAATGGTGGGGCTCGTTGGACACGGACTGCCCTGGCTCGGGTCCTGGACCCCCCCAAGCACGAGTGACGACGTCTCGACATGCTCGATCCGGCGATTGCTGGCAAGCAAGGTGAAGCCGAACGCGAAATTGCGGATGGGGCGATAGCCAACCCCTGCGCCGAAGTAGGTCATGCGATCCTTTTGGTAGAACTGAAGGCTGCTCGTGCGCCCAAATTCGTCTTGGAAATTGATGTCGCCGCCGAACTCGCTGTTGTAGGTCTGGAACGCGGAGACTGCGATTTGGAGCGCCTTGCGATTGTCGAGCTCCTTCTTGCGCTTGCCCAGCGCGAAGCTCGCCACCGCGAACCCGGGAAGCGACGGGCTGGACTTGAGCTCGAAGTCCTCGACTTGATCCTCTCCGCCCACGCCGTCGGGCCCATCCGAAATGATGGCTCCCTCGATCGTGAGCTTACGACTCTGGATCAACGACAAGCTGCCTTGAAGGAGCTTCGGTTCGAGAAACGGCAGGCCGCCCGGGTTGAACCAGATCGCTGCGCCGTCGGCGGCGAAACCCGGTGTAGGCCGCCGCCATGCCGCGAGAGCGCTCGCCGAGCTGCAGAGTTTGATAGTGGTGCTGTCCGCGCTGGCGCCTGTGCGGATACACAGACGAGCACGAGACACGCGCGACGACTGCAAAGCCCAGGCCCTCCCACTGCCAGCGACTCATGGCGGCGACTCTAACCCAAACGCGAGTCGTGTCTCGACTGCAGCCAGCTGAGATTCGTGCGCCTTGGGCCTAGGCGTGTACCAGATCGGCGAGCTGTACGCGCGCTCTTGAATCACCGAGGGGTGCCCCGTGTCGTTCGGATCCATGCCGAGTGCGATCGCGTCCGACAGCGTGTGCCTGGGCGTTGGGATCTGAACCACCCGAAGATAGTAGAAAGCCCGCTGCGCTCGATCGAAGTCTGGGTCTTCCCAGTACGCCGACAGCGAGGGCGCACCAAAGACGTTGCTGTACTTCCCCATCTCGAGATCTACGGTGCTGGCGATCGGGAGCGCCCGGCCTTGCTCGTCGTACTGCCGGGACCCTGCCAATGCGACGTCATAGACTTTCTCGTGGGCCTCGCCATCGGCGTCCACCCAACCCTTGACGACCTGCATGCGGTCGAGGTTGGCGCCCGCCGGGTCCCTGACGGCATACATCAGGAACTTCGGCGCCTCGTCCTCGGGCGCCTTGGTGAGATCGCTGCCCATCGGGTGTCCGTAGGTGTATCCGATGTTGACCATGCCGGGCTGCGTGGCGTTCTTGCTCTTGAAGTGCCATCCGCCGAAGAAGCGGACCCGGATGCGAGGGCCGGTCGTGGCATAGACTTCTTTGCGTTTGAACGCCGCGAACAGAGAGGTGCGGGTGTTCTCCTCGGCCCAAACTGCTGCGAGGCCCGAGGCGCTCATGTCGGCGCCGCTCATGTCCGCGGCGATTTCGACGAAAGTGGTCTCAGGCGTCGAGTCTATCGCGAACTTCCCCCAGAAGTTGGGCTCCTCGGCGGACGCGAGCCCCGTGTGGGAGTCCGTGGAACCGACCATGCCGACCTTGTAGGGATTGGCTCCGACCTCGTGATCGATTTGCATCCCGCGCTGCAGCGCCGAGCGAACGTAGTCCCCCTGGCTGACGTCGGCCTGGCCACCCCCGACCTTGAGCAGATGCGAATAGGTCTCGAAGTCGGCAAGCTCATCGTTCGCCGAGAGCTTGGGGTGCGTCTCCGAATCACCTTTGATCTGTGTCACCTCGACGACCGGCTCCCAGCGCATCCGCATGCGCGCGTACTCGGCGGTGATCGGCCGCCCTTCGCTGTCGACTTCGTCGAACATCATGCCGCCACTGATATTCGAGTTGTGGGGAATCGCGACGAAGTCTGTGCCGACTCGATTGCTGGTCTCTTCCAGCCATGCCCAGAGGTCCTCGGGCTTGTCGCTGTCGAAGGAGCTGAAGGGGATGAACTGACGGGCCTTCTCTTCGCCGTCCGGCATGAACACGACGCGGTGGAGGTTGTTGCCGTTCGGTGTCGACGTCCACTCCCAGCCGATGAACGACGTAAACGAGCATGGCACGTAGTGGCGCTGCGCGGCCTGGACGACGTCGCCCCATGCCACCTCCTTGATGCTCTCCTCGTCGAAATCGGCAATGGGCGTGTTGGAGGTGATGGCGGCGCCGAATTCGTGCTCGAAGACTTGCACCCCCTTCCCGGCCCTCATCATCTCAATCCACTTTCGGCCGGTGGGAGTGTTGGTGAGCTTGGGATCACCGCTCATGAGCTTCTGGGGAACCGCCAACATCTCCGCATGATCAGCTACGACCAAGAAGTCGAGCGGCGTGTGTATCTGCACGCGCGACTGCGTAGACGGGTGGACGACCGGAAGTCCCTGCGCCCAACGGTAGGCCGTGTCGGGGCCGGCCGAGCGATTCCCGAGAAAGTACGCATCCGCCGAGTAGCTCGTGTGCAGGTGAGTGTCGCCCCAGTACAGACGGGTGGGCTCTTTGGCTATGACGCCCGGGCTGGTGGGAGGTGTGCCTTTGCAACCCGCGATGAACAAGACGAGCGTGATGAGGATCCCGAGTCGTGTCGCTGCATCCCGCATCTAGTACTGCAGCCTGATCCCGATGGACCAACTGAATCGCCCATCGTCTGTTGTTTGAACGTATACGAACGGCATCGCGGCCACCATGAAGAACGTCAATCGGTACCCCACCCCCACGCGCGCCTGGGCAGCCGTGCCCAGGTCGTCGAAGAGAGCCCCGGCTTGCATGAAGACCTTCAGATCACGCACCGGCCACCAGCCAATCCCTCCACCGACCCACCAGTCCTGCGGCCCTTTGAATAGGTCGCCGATTTTCTGCCCCAGCACTTCCACCGAGATGCCGTTGAACTTGCGATCGATGTAGTACTCGTAGCCTACGCCCCACGTGAGCGCTTTGCCGTCCACGTTCGGATCACGGGTGGAGCCGAAGTCCATGTGGACGTGGTGACCACGATCTCGAAACTTGAGCTTGTAGTTCTGAAGCTCTTCCGGAGTGGGAGCGACGCCCGCCGCATTGAGGAGGACCAGGATGAGGGCCATGATCATGAGCGGCTATCCCTCAGCCTCTTTCAGCATGATGCCCTCGGTCTTGCAGCGCTGGCACTCGGCGGGACGGAATCGAATGATCGTGCCGTTGACCCATCGGCCGTGCATGTTGATCGACGGGATGACGGCGTGGCCGCCCGATTTGCAAACGTGCTCGCCGACGACTTTGCGGAACTCCACTTCGTTCCTTGGCAATTGCGGCACCGCAAATGCTTCGATGTCGACGACCCCGACCTCCTCGTAGGGCTCGATGATTCGGTTGCGAATCACGCGGTAGTCGCAGTCCGGGCCCCGTGCCGCATAGGTCCCCCCTGTCTTTCGGTATTCCCCCGAACCACCACACCCCACGAGGCTGAGCACGAGAAGGCTGAGCGTGAGCAGGACGAAAATGCAAAGGCGCAACGAGGGCACGGTCAGCGGGCAGAGTGCCAGCTATGATCCAGTGTCACAAGGGGTTGCGGCATCTCAGAAGGTACCGTACGAAGCCTCCATCTCACCCCGTCGGGAGGAAAGCATGAAACAGTTGCTGGGCTCATCGTTTACTGTCTCTCTTCTGTTGACCTGCGGATTTCTGTCCTCGTGCAGTTCCAGCGGAGGACCACCCGTGTACACGACGACAGCGGCGGTCCGAGGCGAACCATCCCAAGTCTTCTGGGGCGACACGCACCTGCACACGAGCTATTCGCCCGACGCCTATTTCTTCGGCAACACCACGGCGGACCCCGACACGGCGTATCGCTACGCCAAGGGCCTCCCGGTCATTCATCCCTACCACCGAGCGAAGATCCATATCGGCACCCCGCTCGACTTCCTGGTCGTGGCGGACCACGCGGAGATGATGGGTGTCCCGCTCCGCCTCTTTCAGGGTGACGAAAGACTCAATAAGACGGCCACCGGAAAGCGGTTCGTCAAAATGGTAAAAGCCGGAAAGGGCCAAGACGTCTTCTTCGATTTCGTCACCGCCATCAACAAGAGCCAGCCTTATGACGACTTGAACGGCGAGGACACCCGGCGGTCGGTTTGGAACGACATGGTGGCGATCACCGAGCGGCACAACGCCCCCGGAGGCTTCACGTCCTTCATCGGTTGGGAGTGGACCTCCACGCCCGGCGGCAAGAATCTTCATCGCGTGGTCTTCATGCCTCAAGGAGGCGCGGTGGCTGCGAAGTTCATTCCCTACAGCTCATTCGACAGCGACAAGCCAGAGGACCTCTGGGCGTGGCTCGATGAGACCTCCGCACGGACGGGTGCGTCTTTTACCGCCATCCCACACAACTCGAACATCAGCGGCGGATTGATGTTCAACGACGTCGACAGCGAGGGCCGGCCCATCACGACCGAGTACGCGCGTACTAGAATGAGATGGGAGCCCGTCATCGAGGTCACGCAGATCAAAGGCGACTCCGAAACCGACCCCATTCTCTCACCCACGGACGAGTTTGCGGATTTCGAACCCTTCAAGCATGCGATCGACGCCGAGGCCCTGAAGGGAGGCCACGAGGCCCGGGTTGGCCCAGGCGACTTCGCGCGCGCCGCGCTCGGACTCGGTCTCGAGCTCGAAGCCAAGGTCGGGGTCAATCCGTACAAGTTCGGCATGATCGGATCGACCGACTCACACACGGGAATGTCGTCCGCAGAGGAAAACAACTTCCACGGAAAGACCGCGTTCGATTCCACCCCCGCCAATACATTCGACACCTTCCTAGACATCAAGGGCTTCGGGGCCGACATGTCCGCTTCGGGAATGGCCGGTGTTTGGGCCAAAACCAATGACCGCGCCGCTCTCTTCGACGCCTTTCTGCGCAAGGAAGTGTATGCAACGACGGGGCCGCGCATCCGCGTCCGGCTCTTCGGCGGTTGGGGTTATGCATCAGCCGATGCCGGCAAGAAGGAGTTGGCACAAATCGGATACGCCAATGGCGTCCCGATGGGTGGCGATCTCACCCAAGCGCCCGAGGGCAAGTCTCCCCGATTCCTGGTCTACGCGATCAAAGGCCCGCGGGGCGCAAACCTCGACCGCGTCCAGATGGTCAAGGGCTGGCTGGATGAAAGCGGAAGCGCACGAGAAAAAGTATACAACATCGCCTGGTCGGATGACCGGAAGCTTCACGACGACGGCTCGCTCAACCCCGTCGGCAACACGGTCGACCTCGCCACCGGCGCCTACACACACCAAATCGGCGACGCACAACTCTCGACCGTCTGGGAAGACCCGGAGTTCGATTCTACCGTGCGCGCCTTCTACTACCTCCGAGTCCTCCAAATCCCAACCCCCCGCCACACCCTCTACGACGCCATCGCCCTAGGAATGGATCCCCAACAAACAGGCCACCCCCCCACCATCCAAGAGCGCGCCTACTCCTCCCCAATCTGGTACACGCCCTAACTAAAAAAGGGGTCAGACCCCTTTCTCAAACGGTTGATTTCTCGTGAAGAGCTTTCTCAAAGAGCCGTTGGTCCACTTCCTCGCGGCAGGCCTTGGGCTGTTCGTGCTGTTTGGGATCGTGAATCGAGACAGGCCGAATGCTGATCCGAACGTCGTCATCGTAGACCAGGACGCGCTGCTCACCTTCGTTCAGTATCGAATCAAGGCGTTCAACCCCACCCTCGCGGAGAAGAAGCTCAACTCCTTGTCCGACGACGAGCTGCAGCGGCTCATCGATGATTACGTGCGTGAAGAAGTGCTGCACCGCGAGGCGCTTCAACTTGGTCTCGGTGAAGACGACTACGTCATCCGGCGTCGACTCGTCCAGAAGCTCGAGTTTATCACCGAGGGCTTCGCCGAGGCCGGCGCCGGAGTCGATCAAGCTGCGCTCCACCGTTACTTCGATGCGAACAAGGGGGACTACTACGTGGAACCGTTCGTCACGTTCACGCACGTCTTCTTCGAAACCGAGGATCGACCCCGGGAGCAGGCCTATGCCCTGGCCACCAAGAAGCTCACAGAGCTGAATCGCAAAGGCGTGACGTTCGCGGACGCGCCGCAGCACGGCGATCGCTTTCTCTATCACGTCAACTACGTCGAACGAACACCCGAGCTCGTGGCCAGCCACTTCGGCGTCCCCATGGCCAAGGCGCTGTTCGAGCTCGAACCCAATGATTTGATTTGGCGGGGCCCTTTCGACTCTCCGTACGGCGTGCACCTCGTCATGTTGACGACGAGCGAGCCGGGACGGGATCCCGAGCTATCCGAGCTCGAGGAACGCGTACGCGAAGACGCGCGCAGGGCGATGATTCGGGAAGAGACCGAAGCAGCCATCGCCGACATCGTCGGGACGTATGACGTGCGGGTCGTATACGAACGCGAGAGCGTTGCGGAGCCTCGAGCCGAGGGCGGGGTGAATCGGTGAGTCGTGTTGTCCTGCTGCTGGTGGGACTCGCCGCCAGCGCCGCGTTCGCCCTGCCCGCGCAGGCGCACGAAAGCCGCCCCCTATACATCGAAGTCACGGAACAAGCGCCGCTCGCATTCTTGGTGCGATGGAAGATCCCGCCTTCGTTGAAGGTGGGCAATGCGCCAGATGTCTCGATGACGGATGGATGCGTGGCGACGACCGCCAGACCCGCAGCAGGCGCGGCGCGAGGAAGCCTCCGGCACCGGAGATTTCGATGCGAAGCAGACCCGGCCGGGACGGCTCTTCAGATCCACTACCCGCTATTCAACCCGTCGGTGTCCGCGTTGGTTCGCATCTCCAGACTCTCCGGCGAGACACACTCGCTCTTGGCCTCCCCGAACGATAGCGAGATCATCATTCCTGCGGTCGAAAGCTTTGGCAGCGTTGCGCGCGACTATCTCGCCTTGGGCGTGCGGCACATCCTCGAAGGCTACGACCATCTGCTGTTCTTGGTGTGTCTCCTGCTCATCGCCGGGACGGCCCGGCGAATCCTGATCACAATCACTGGCTTCACGATCGCACATTCGATCACCCTCGCCCTCAGCGCTCTCGGCGTGGTGCGTGTCCCCGTTCCACCCGTCGAAGCTGCCATTGC
>PVMK01152290.1_pt1 | contig 18263 bp, 14 predicted proteins | sample 1853481 | NCBI WGS metagenome assembly PVMK01 (sample SAMN08533507, study PRJNA380276) | Marine sediment metagenome, whole genome shotgun sequencing project. | reverse complement strand
CGCCAATATTTATGTACAGAAAAACGTTGAACATAAATCAGCCGAATCGCAAAAAACCTTGGATTTTCTGGATAAGCAACTACCCATGCTTAAAAAGAAATGGGAAGATGCTACCATTATTTTAAATGAATATAGAAACAATAAAGGTTCGATTGATTTAGCTATAGAGACACAACATATTCTAAACGGGATTGTGGAAATAAAAACTCAAACCACACTCTTACAACAAAAACGAGATGAGTTAAGACAGCGATTCACCAAAGCGCACCCAAATATTATTGCGGTTGATAAGCAAATATATCGCTTGCAGAAACAGATGCGCTCTTATGACAAAATGATAAATGCACTTCCGGAAACTCAACAAGTTATTTTAGGATTATCTCAAGATGTGAAAGTGAGTGAAGGCCTCTATACGACACTACTAAATAATGCACAGACATTGCGTGTAACGAAGGCAGGGACAGTAGGCGACATAAGGATAATTGATTATGCAGTATTATCTAATAAAGCCATTAGACCTGATAAGACATTGATCTTTGGTGCTGCGTCTATTTTAGGATTGTTTTTAGGCGTGATTGCGGTATTTATTCGCAAAACGCTGCGTCGTGGTATGGAGGATCCAGATTTAATTGAGAAGCTATTGTATGTTCCTGTTTATGCAGCGGTTGCACATAGTAAGATCCAGGAGTCGCTCTATAAAGAATTTACTAAGAAGCATAAATCAGATATAAAATGGCCTCCCATTCTAGCTGTAAGGTACAAAGAAGATTCTGCGATAGAAAGTTTGCGTAGCTTGCGTACTACATTACATTTCTCTTTGTTAGAGGCGCAAAATAACATCATTATGATTACGGGTCCAAGTCCTGGTGTTGGCAAAACATTTATTGCAATAAATTTGGCGGTAGTAATGGCTGAAGCTGGAAAAAAAGTATTACTTATTGATGCTGATATGCGTAAAGGTACGCTTAATACTCAACTATGTGTTAGTAGAGAGCGCGGCCTTTCTGAGGTAATTTCAGACCTTATAACGCTTCAAGAAGCGGTTCGTGGAATACCAAGGATCAACATCGACTTTATCCCAACAGGCGCGATACCACCGAATCCGTCGGAATTATTGTTGCATGATCGCTTTAGTGCACTTCTTGAGGTTATAACTACAAAATATGATTTAATCATTATTGACACACCGCCCATTTTGGCTGTTACAGATGCTGCGATTATAGGTAAGATGGTTGGTGCGACATTCATGGTGGTCAAGGCCGGATTGCATCCTAAACGAGAGTTGCAGCAGAGTATCAGAAGACTTTCTCAGTCAGGTGTAGAGTTAAAAGGTATTGTGTTTAACGACATGTCTAAGATTTCATCTCGCTATGTTCATCAATACAGTTATAAAAAGTCAGATTAATTTACAATGGGTAAACTATTGGCTTTTTCCGGTGGACTATAGAAGTTTGATAATTCCGAGATTCATTGGAAGCCTCGCCTATCTATGAACCACCTAGAGTTCAAAAGATGAGGAAACAACCAATGAATGAAGGAAGTTTAAACCAACACGGCGGATTCATTCTAATTGGTACTAGGAAAAACCAGGTCGGTCTCTACAACTAAATAGTTAGAAAAATATACCCAAGACTGTTTGTCTACCTTGTATACGCGGTACATATTAAGCATATTCCAAATAATCAATAATAATTTGTAATTAATGTAATTCTAGGTACTTAATTACAGACAATTAAACCCTCAGCTAATAAACTTAAATCTGGAAATTGATCATAAGTAGCTGATAGCAATTCTTTTTTGCAAGAAACGCAAGAAACACTTGCATTTCTTTTTCAACTTACTAGAATTAGTACTGCATTACTTTATTAAACACTATATGTAGTAGTTAAGCGCTATATGCAACATCTAGCTGAACCGATGGGAGACCGTAGAATTGATCAATATAAACCTATATTGATGCCAAGCCTCCAGCTTTGTTAGAGGTATTTGACTTGAATCCTACACGTATATTTATTTTTAGGATAATTTCAAAGCACAGTAAGTTGGTTGTATAGTATTCATTCGTCTATGTAATCATTAAATTAAATGATTAAGCTCCTATGAATTTATTATTACTATTTGCATTGTGTGTTCTGGTATCTATAGTCTTTATTCGTCTTTCTATTAGTGCTGCGAATGCTGTTAACATATCTGACACTCCTGGCGATAATCATAAACTGCATGATACAGGCACACCTTTTGTTGGCGGCGTTGGTGTATTGGCGGCCTTATGTGTTGTCATTTTCTTTTTGATCGGCATTGATTCTGATTCGTTTCATAAGTATGCTGCGCTAGGAATTATCTCAATCACTATTTTTTCCATTGGTTTTGCAGATGATGCACTAACGCTAAATTATAAGTCGCGTTTTTTTATTCAAATACTTTCCGTAATCATTATGATTTTGTTTGGTGGCGTGGCACTGAGTGATTTTGGTGGAATACTTTTTAGCGCGTCTCTACAAACCTATCATGCTGTGATTCCTATTACTATTTTTGCTGTTATTGGTGTCATCAATTCACTCAATATGATCGATGGTGTTGACGGACTTTCGGGGTCTGTTTCATTTGTAACCCTATTATTAATCGGCACTGTGGCGTTCATAGCTGATGACCGACATAATCTCATGTTGACTACAGCACTTATTGGTGGCGTGCTGGGTTTTCTATATTTTAACCTTCGTTATCGTAAACAGCGTTACGCACGAGTTTTCCTGGGTGACAATGGCAGTATGTTATTGGGACTACTATTAGCTTGGTTATTAGTGGACCTCTCTCAGGGATCGAATCGAGCAATGACACCAGTAACAGCACTTTGGTTGTTTTCTGTTCCCCTCATGGACACGGTTATTGTTATGTTGCGACGAGTCTGGCTGGGGAAATCTCCGTTTACGCCGGATCGTTACCATCTGCATCATTTGATGCAAAGAGCTGGTTTTTGTGTGTCAGAAATTGTATTCATTATTGTGCTACTGCATACCCTATTGGGCATAATAGGTCTCATGGGTTTATATCTTGGCATTTCAGAAACTACCATGTTTATCTGTTTCCTTCTGTTTTTCTTAGGTTACATCTTCTTGACGATTAGGCCTTGGCATTTTATACCATTACTACGACACCTTCACGTATTACTCAATACTCGGCTTAGTTTTTCACCTATTGCAAGTGATGATATTTTTACTGGTAGTTATTCGGCTAAACAAACCGAAGGTATCGAAAAAGTTGTTAGTGAAACACTAAAAACAAGCCTGAATTATGGGTTAAGGGTTTATGAGCAACTATTGAAACGTAATGATTGTGGAAAACGTTTTTCGATTATGATGAGTGTTTGGCCAGATAAAAAAGAGTGTGTGTCAGCAGAAAGATTGAAGCAATATATTTCACTACTGCACCAACAGTTAAAGATGCAACAGAATATACAGCTACGTCAATTTACTGCGCGGGATTGTGATTCTGCCCCAGAAGTTTATAGATCCGGCAATGCCTTTGGTGAGTCAAAAGCTGAGAATCGACGTAGATTAGATCCTCAAGCACTAGTATTTGAAGTTACCTATTGTGAAGAATGAAAAATTACCGATTTTAGGTGGGTGAGATAAAATAATTTATTCTAAGTGCTTCAGTTGAACGTACTTGAGATGGTTCAAATCTTAACGGGCGTGCTTTGCAAAGGTCTCATGGGGTGAGTAGTTACATAACAGGACCTATATATTTGCTATGAAAATTAAAATCGATTGAGCATTAACAAGAGTAAAAAACGAACCAAATGGATTTGGCGTTTAATTCGAGAAGGCTCTTTCAGCAACCGATACAGCCACTCAACATGATGCTCCACCCACCAAGCAGGTGCACGCTGAACATTACCCGTGTACATATCAAAACTTCCCCCCAAGCCTTGATATAAAGCAGGGTGCTTTTGGCTTATTTCTTCCATCAATAATTCTTGCTTGGGTGAGCCCATGGCTACAAACACTACATCGGGTTTTTTCTCAATAATGTCATTTATCAGAACTTGTCTTTCAAAATCAGTTTTTAAATAACCATTACGATAGTTAACAATATCGATGCCCTGAAATTCTTCTTTAAGTTGAGCGACAGTTTGTTCTATGACCGTATCTTTACCGCCAACTAGATAAAAGCGCTTATCACGATAATGTGCTTTTATAATATCCAGCCACAACTCACAACCGGGTATTTTATCAACATCGCTTAGCCCTTTTTTCTTAAGACCCATAATAGCGCCAACACCATCGGGGAAACCAACATTACGATTAATAATGTCACGAGATTGATCGGTGACGTGCAGAATCTTTTCTGCATTTACTGCAACCAATAAGCTTTTATGGGTAAAAGCAAAATCAATTAAAGCTTTACGCGAAAGTGGGGCATAAACTTTTACCCCATTGATTAATCTATTTTCCATAATCTTCCGACAGATAACAGCTTAAAGCATTAAACATAAAAGCATTGCTCCAGCGCATATAAGAAATTTTTGAACTAACGCCTTTCTTTAATTGGTAATAAAAATAACCACTGTCATCTTGCATATTTTTAATTGACCAATTCAGCACATTTTTACTTAGCTCATGATTATTTGACCACTGTTGCACAGCGCTTAATGTGATCCACAACTGACCAGGGCAATGAATATCAATGGGGTAAGTTTTATCATGATAATATTTAGGTGTGCCATCAGAAAGAAAAAAGTGCTTTAGGTAAAAATCTAAACCTTTCTCTATATTATCTTGGTATTCATCATCACCACAAAAACGTGAGTAACAAGCTATCGCTTCTAAATTGTAGCCTGTGTGAAAACTATCAATCCATGATTGCACCGGCAATAAGCCATAAACCCAAGAGCCATCTTCCGCCTGCCCAGCACAAGCCCCACTTACAATCTGCTTGGCAGTATTTTTATACTCTTCCTTACCCGTGTGGTAATAGCAATAGCTTAAAAGCTTAGCGCCTAACAACGAGGCGTTATAAACCGTGTCATTACCTTGTAACGGGCTATACGAAAGAATAAAACCACCTTTGCACTCACTACGATTTAAATCCTTTAATACAAAATTGGCTGATGACAACGCCACTTCTAAATAGCTTTTATTTTGAGTAATTTCATAAGATTCAAACAAAGCGCTAGCGCAAAATGTAGTAGCAACAACGGTAGGTGTATTAGCGGGGAAAAAAAATAATCGTCTCGCCTGCCAGTCAAAATTATAGCCCCAACTCGCACCTGAATATTCCGTGTTCTGCATGGCCAGCAACAAATCTGAAAGTTCAGTTATTAATTGTAATAACTCGGCCTCACTACCAAACCTGGTTTCACCCTGTTTTGCCAGCTTGTATAAATTACAGTAGCCGTTTAAAAATAAACCAACGCCTTTTGCATTATGTGCTTTAGGCACAAGCAGCAGTTTTCTAAAATTAATAGGGCTACGTTTAAAACTTTGAATCCAGACTAAGCGGGCAACATCCCAATGCTTTAAAGGCGTAGCCTGAAATATCTTTGAATTAAGCCCATCGTAAGGATCCCAGCCTTTAAAATTTTCTGCCTCACAATATTCTTTTAAACTAATAAAGGCTTTATTCGCTAAAGACATCGTAAGGTTTGCTTCCATTCTGCAATGACTTTAATGTTAGAAATGCAGCTTTACTTACTGCATAAATATCTTCATAGGGAATAGGGCTAGAGCCATCTTTCAACAAGCTATCAATAAATGCACCTACCATTTCTTTCTGACCTTTATTCTGATTAATAAGCCTTTTCTTGAAAGGCCTACCTTTGCCATAAACTTTCAGCTCTTTAAAGTCATTAATAATAGCTGTACTTCCTGACGCAAAAACCTCCACATACTCTTTAGCTAAATCCTTAGCACCGTTAGCATAATAAGCCACTATACCTATAGAGCCATTCTCAAACTGAATAGATATATTAACCGTATCATTTAAACCATTCGCATCAGGCATAGACATTGCAGATATGGATTTAGGTAAACTGCCATTAATATGTGTCAACAAGTCTATGAAATGACAAGCTTCCCCAATAATACGACCACCGCCGATTTCTAAATCTTGTATCCATGTATCCTTCGGTATATCGCCCGCATTAACACGATAGATCATTGCCATAGGGCCAGCACCTAACTTTTTCTTGAGCAGTTGAGTTAAAGGCGAGAAGCGGCGATTAAATCCAACCATGACGGCTTTAGATTTATCTTGTTGCAAGGCAGTAATTTCTTCTAACTCACTGCTTGTAAGGCAAAGAGGTTTTTCGACAAAAATATTTTTATCCGCCTGCAAACCTTTTAATACAAACTCAGCATGAGAGTCATGACGAGTTGCTATGAAAAGCGTATTTGTTTTCTCATCAAGTACATCACTTTCTTTAGATGCGCAAAAACAAAATTTAAATTTTTCAGCAACACGTTTTGAAGTAGTGCCCGTGTTGGTTAAAACACCTATTCTCGTAACATCTTTATGACTGAGTATATTCGGAAGTAGATTGCCCTGGGCATAACTTCCCGCGCCAATGAAAGAAATATTCACCTTTCCTTCGGCATCAACATCACCAACAGCGATTAAATTTTTAGACACCGCTTTATCAGCATCATACTTCAAAGCAATGCCAATATAAGGCTCTGTTTTATTGGCAACAAGGTCAAATGCATTAGGTGCATTTTCAAAATCAAATTGATGCGTTGTTAGATACTCAAGATTAATCAAACCTTTCTCGATTAGTCTTTGAAACGATTCCATGTTCCTTTTTTCTGTCCAGCGAACATAAGCTAATGGATAGTCAATCCCTTTTTCTTCATAGTTTAAATCATAACGACCAGGCCCATATGAACAAGCCATTTTCAATTCAAGTTCTTTTTTATACCAATGAGGGTCTCGGTCAAAACCAGTAGGCACTGCACCCAAAACCACCACTGTCCCTTTTTTGCGAACGATAACACCTGCAAAATTAATTGGGTCTGTACTAGGTGTAGCCGCAGCAATGATCACGGCATCTGCGCCATCACCATAACTCGCTTGTTGAATCTTAGCATCGATGCCTGGCGTATTTCTTGAATATGCATGATCAACAATACCATTTTTTTTAGCTATCTCTACAGGCGTATCAAAAATGTCAATACCGATAACATTTACACCTGATGCCTTTAAGATCATACAGGCTAATTGACCCAATAATCCTAACCCTAGGACAACACAAGTTTCTCCTACGCGCAAATCAGCTTGCCGTACTCCTTGCATGGAAATTGCACCCAAGGTGTTATAGGCTGCGTGTTTTAAATTCGCGTCTTCACTCAACTTTACACATAGATTTACAGGGACAGAAACTATCTCGGCATGGTTTGCATATCCTACTCCTGCACAAGCAACATAATCGCCTACTTTAAACTCAGTAACATCATCACCAACTTCAATCACTTCACCTGCACAGCTATAGCCTAAGGGTGAGTAGGCATCTAACTTTTTCATCACGGCACGATAGGTTTGCATTGGCCCTTGTTTTTTTAAAGTGTCAAGAACTTGTTTTACTTGCTGAGGTCGTTCCTTTGCTTTACCAATTAAACTTTTTCTTGCAGTTGTAACCGTAGAGCCCTCTGTACCACCACTTATTATTGAGAAGTGGTTTTTTACAATGATCATACCACTCCCTAATTGAGGGTAAGGTAAGTCCTGAATAACCATCTCACCTGAGCCTAATTTTTGAGTGAGTTGATGCATAGAATTAATCTTCAATTGATTGTTTTAAGGGGATTAGTGTCATTACTTTTATAAGTATATTATAGAGATTTAATTCTCGCATAAATATTGAAAGGGGGTCTTATCAATTTATATGAACGTCTCCTTTGTGCCAAAAGCGGACGTTCACTTAATAGGTTGCCCATCATTTTGACAGGCTTATTCAAATTTATAGCAGGCTATTTGTCAGCACAACCCTCTAATGCTTTCAAAGCTTTTCCGCCCTCATGTTCAAGCCCCTTGATAATAACGGATGAAGTATCCTTACCTACTTTATTAATCTCCATTTGGAATACCTCTCCAGCCATCCCTGCTACGTGGGCCTTTACTACTGATCTTTCTATATCAGAATAAACAGTAACCTGATAAATCAGGGAGCTGATCCCCCACGTACTATCATTTTGCATGGTCTCTGACACACAACGGGCCAGCGCCATGTTTACTACAACTTCTAATGCGGTTACTTTGCCGGCATATACACGGGTGGATGCAGCGCTGTATGGAAGAATTAATAAATACTTACGTGCCCAGGTAAATATTCAGAACCTGTTTGATGTGAATTATTATGAGGCTTCCCATAATGATAATAACATTTTGCCGGGCTCTCCTATTACGGCACGTGTAACAATCATAGCCACTTACTAGCTAGTTAAGTAACTATAATTCATAGAGCAGAGAGTTTTGTTTTTTTCTACGCTTGTGTTTCTATTGCAATTCAATAGCCTACGCAATTCTTACTTGCACATTGTGCGATGCATGAAACGTCTATCTATTTCATTTATCGGTGCAAATTGTTTGAAAAATCGTTTCTGCAATCCTTTTATGTGATTTAGAGTTAATATGCTTATGGCCATGTTTTACATGCCACGTTTCCATAGCATCAAACTCGATATCGACAATTATTTCTTCATGTCTACTGTCTACAATATCTCGTATTTCATAACTTTTGCGTGAAGGAATACCTATCAAAATAAAGCGCGATTCTTTTTCTACAATATCCCTCATTTCATCGATAATTAAGTTAAATAAGTACTTCGGTTTTTGTTGATTGAAGTTATCTTTTAGCTCTACTAACTCTGAAGTGTTTGACTTATTTGAGCCGTAAAAATAAGACCGTCCTTGTTCCCAAATGAAATTCATGAATAAACTATAGGCATAGGAGTTTTGAGAAAGAAATCTTGTTACAAAAAAATTATTATGGACTTCTAACAACTTAATACCGTTGGTAGCGGGATGGGTTTTCTTTACTACGCGAAGTTCACCATCTACAATTCCATGAAACGCATTTGTGTTGTTTTGCAAATCATTAGGGTGGAGCGTTTCAATGACCAAATCGGGGGACAACTCATCATAAAAGTGTTGTAGTATAATTAAGTGTTCACTTGTTCCTGACCCCGAAATTCCAGTATTGATAACCTCTAGTGTTTCATTTCTACAACTTCGTTTATCCAATAGAGAGCTGAAAGTCTCGTCGCCTTGAACTTCAAATCCTTGTACATGGCTATCTCCTAAAACCAAAATTCTTAAAGTTCCATCATTTTTAGGTTGAGAAATGTCTTGCTCCATCCTGAACCCACTTGAGTTCGTCCTAAATATAAACACGCCATCCTGTGATGTATGTTTGAATGTAGTATTAGGGCGGAGCCTCCTTGTGATGTACTCACCGTAATTCACTGTCTCGTGAAAACGGTTAAATAAAACCGTATCGGGATAAATTGTTCTCACACCAAATTCTAGTAAGCCGAGGGGCAGAATTATTGAGATGATCAGAAGTACGATATACTTAATCCAATTCATAACGTTCCTCATAATTCTCTTTAAGAGCTTCGTCTTGCTCTTCTTTAATGAGCAGATAATTCCCTACAGCTAAGACGTCTAACTCTGTTCCCATAAAGCATTTAAATGCATCTGTCGGTGAACAAATGATTGGCTCCCCTCGCACGTTAAACGATGTGTTAACAACAAGTGGACAACCAGTCTTTTCTTTGAACTTTGAGATGACTGCGTGATAGCGTGGATTCGTATCACTGTGCACTGTTTGGATACGCGCAGAGTAATCAACATGCGTAATTGCTGGCACTGAGGAGCGCGGCACATTGAGCTTATCAATCCCAAATAACGCCTCTTCTTCCACAGTCATTGCACGACGCTTACCTTTTTGAACATAAGCGACAAGCAACATGTAAGGGCTGTCTGTATCATGCTCAAACCAATCTCCAACATCTTCACGTAAGACACTAGGGGCAAATGGGCGGAAACTTTCTCTGTACTTAACTTTTAAGTTAAGTTGTTTCTGCATCGATGGTGAACGAGGATCCGCAATGATACTACGCCCTCCTAACGCACGAGGACCAAACTCCATCCGTCCTTGCATCCACCCCACAGCTTTTTCATCTGCTAACGCAGAGGCTACTTGCTCAATCAAATCGTCTTCACTGAGTTTTTTAAATTGTGCGCCACACGCTGTGAGCTCCGCTTCAATCTCATTATCACTGAAGTTAGGACCTAAGTAGGCTCCCTTCATTGCATTACGTTCAGATGAAACCATTCGCTCATTGCCATGATGCAGATACCAAGCCGATAGTGCCGCACCTAACGCACCACCAGCATCGCCAGCCGCTGGTTGTATCCAAATATTTTCAAAGATTTTTTCACGTAAAAGTATGCCATTAGCAACACAGTTAAGTGCAACACCACCAGCTAGACACAAATTATGTTCGCCAGTGTCTCGTGCTATGCCTTTAGCTATCTGTATAACAATATCTTCTGTTACTTTTTGTACAGATGCAGCTAAATCCATTTCGCGCTGCGTCAGTTCTGTTTACGTTGTACGTGGTGGACCACCAAACAATGCATCAAACTTTTCGTTTGTCATTGTTAAACCAGTAGCGTAATCAAAATAACTCATATCCAACTGGAAGCTGCCATCTTCAGTAATTTTGATGAGTTTTTCTTTTATTAAATCTGCATACTTAGGCTCACCATAGGGTGCTAAGCCCATCACTTTGTATTCACCAGAGTTTACTTTAAATCCTGTGTAATAAGTAAATGCTGAGTACAGAAGCCCTAGCGAATGCGGAAAGTGGATTTCTTTAACAACTTTTAACTCTTTTCCTTTGCCAACTGCCAAGGATGTTGTTGTCCATTCGCCAACTCCATCAAGTGTAAGTACTGCTGCGCTCTCAAAGGGTGATGGATAAAACGCACTTGCTGCATGCGAGAGGTGATGTTCTGAAAACAGCAGTAGTTCACGCCAATCAACCTCACCACCAAGCGTGGATTTAAGCTCTTTAACTAACGCAGCCTTTTGAAACAGCTTGTCTTTAATCCAAACTGGCATTGCTTTCGCAAAGCTCTTAAATCCCTTTGGCGCAAAGGCTAGATAGGTTTCAAGTAACCGCTCAAACTTTACAAATGGCTTTTCATAGAACACGACATTGCTGATATCTTCTGTATTAATCTGCGCCTCTTTCAAACAATACTCAATCGCGTAACGCGGAAATCTCTTGTATAAGTTCTCACGGCTATTTTGATTTGAGGTATTAAAATATGTGACCTCATAGCAAGAATAATCAATTTCCTGAAAACTTTGGTTAATTACCTCAACACCTCCAAGCGGAGGTGGTAGTGGGCCTATAAAAGCAATTTTACTCATTTTTTTAATAGTCACCGGCTTTCCTGCTCTAGAGCGTACTTTAGGCATCTTCACGGGAACTGAGCTAATGCCAGACAATATCTCTCGATCTGGCAATAACCATTGCGTACTACAGATGCTCTACCTTCATTAGTTGATTGGTTGCTATATTGCTTCATAAATGCGGCCAGCTCTGTTTGTACTGCATGATGAATTAATGTTGCGCTCCCATTTTAACATCTCCGTTAGTGCATCTGCGATTGCGTCTCGAATTTCTATTTCAAAATTAAAACCACCGAAAAAAACAAACTAAACTGACCAAGTTTGTACTCAATTTAAATTTGTATTCTGTTTCGAATTAATTGAGTGTTATAAGAGAAAGCTATGCTTAGCATTAACAGCAGTACGGCATAGAGAAGATCGTAATGCTGGAAAAAGGTCATTGTCATATAAGCTAAAAGTAAAGATTGTATTAAGATTCTACTACCTAATTGATGCATACCCTTTTGTAATTTGTATATATTTCTTATAAAAGAGAGAAAAAGAAGTAATGCTAAAATGCCATTATTTAAAAGAAGCGATAAGAAACCATTATGTGGGGGGTAGCCCCCCATCCTTTGCAAGGCTTCACTTTGTCCAACACCAATAATTTTCTCCGCAATATTTGCTTCCGCATAAGTCTGAAGACTTGACAGGAAAAGCCGTCCTCGCCCGCTGCCTAGTTGTTCAAAAGATTCCGTTTCTGAGGACGTGGCTCTTTCTCCAGTAATTCTGTTCATCATGGTTTCATTTGAAAGAACCCACGAAAAAATAATCAAAGTGGATAAAGATAAAACTATAGCCAAACGTAAAAATTTTACCAGGCTTTGTTTTCCAAAAAACCAAGCTATTGGTAGTAGACCAATGGCAAACATAGCCATACCCGTTCGAACATAAGTAAGGAATAGAAAGTAAAACCCTAGAGTAAAAAGCACCGAAAGTAACCATTTGTTATAGGTATTACTCAACCAGAAAAAAACCACAACTAGTAACGAGCTTGCTAAAGCTGTTGATGCATCGTGAGGTTTGAAATGGACCGATAAGCTTTCTTGCTCGCTCCCATAACTTAACAAGTCAGCACTACCAAGACTAGATAGCAACCCAATCTGATACGGAACAAAGCTCAAGATAAAAAATGACGAGAAGAACATCAAGCTTAACTTAAGCTGTTCAGGCTTGAATCTAAGAACATAAATGCCAATAAGTGGAATAATAACCGTTGTACTGAAAAGGTGAACTGCATTAAAAGGGTTATTATACAGCTCGATATTCACTAATTGTAAAACTGAAATGTAGAGCAATGGTCCATATATAAAAATTTTTAGTTTGTTTTCTCTAAAAATAACAAATATCAAATAAGCTAAAACAGCCCCTTTCCATAAATGAGAAACTTTTACCGAGCCAATTGAGGTAGTCTCAAAATGAAACAGAAACAGCAAGGTCAATCCATATAATAAAAATCTAATATAACTTAAAAAGTTTTTTTTAATCATTACTTGCTTACTTCTGCTAGGTTAATAAATTTATTTGCTATACTTTTTATATTGTAGTTTTCTATGCTTCCAATTCTAAGCTGATGTTTATAAATACCTTTCAAAAATTCATTTACTATTACTTCGTCAACCTTAAAGGGTTTTACCGATAAAACCGGCCTTTGTAATAAAGCATAATCAATTAATTTACTCGGCTTCTGAAACTCACCTTTATTTTCAATATTTAGTAAAAAATCCATTTTACCAAGTACGTTTAAAAGTTCGTCGCGAGGAACATAGTTTCTAATTTCTAATTTTTTACCCAATATTTTTTGATAAGGTTCAACTAAATCATAATTTCTTGTATAAATAATAAATTTAAAATCTAACTCAAGCTGACACAAAAAATTAAGGAAATCCCTGGGGTCTCGTGTTCCGGCACCTAACATTCCTGCATAAGCAAAAGTAGGAACAGCATTAAAGCTTTTTTCATAGTTTGGCTTAATCTCGGAAACCATCCAAACCCTTGAGGGATAACTCTTAATTTATTTTGGTATTCTAAAGGATAAGCTGGTTTAGCCTCATCAATAGGAATCGAAATATAATCGGTCTTTTTACAGAACCACCGCTCAAGCCAGTGAAAATAAAATGGTGCTGGCAACCTGGCTGTACCACTACCTACAAAGGGGTCTCCACAGTCTGCCACCCAAGTTTTGCATAAAGCTTTATTTTTTTTCTTGGCGAGCGCCACGCCAAAATGTACTGGGAAAGGGTGAGCTATTGATATTAGTAAGTCGTAACCAGCCTCGATGTTTTAAAGCTTTTTTAAAGCTTTTGGTTAACGAGATGAATGGATAGAGGAAAAGCCACTGAAGAATAAAACGAATAACTCGTTTAAGACCGCCCCCCTGTATTTGATCAGGCTCGCTTTTGGCTATTGCTTGAACACAGAAGCCAAAACGTTGCTCTATATATGAATAATCAAACTCACGTTTTGTTGTAAGCACAGTTACATCATGCCCCTGTCGAGAAAATTCTTTAGCCAATTCATAAGCCCTGAATGCTCTTGGAGTAATATCAGGGTGAAAATATCTTGTTACAATAAGTATTCTTTTTGGCATTTTTATTTATGGGACTCAGCATTAGCTGTTATTAGTATGTCAAGCTCATCTCCAAGCTTTTTAACGAATGCTGGGTACTTTTTTCAAATACATTTTTTAGAATAAACCCATAAAATTCTTCTTCATCCTGCTAGGACATAATTATTTCTTTATCGAGATGTCTTATTATTTTGCTGGGGAACCTGCGATAACGCAGTAACCTTCAGGAAAGCTTTTTGCAACCACACTGGCAGCGGCTACAATTGTACGGGCTCCTAATTTTACCCTAGGAAGAATAACGCTATTCATACCTGCCCAAGAGTGATCACAAATTACAACCTTTTCTTTGGTCATAAAGATCATGATCGCTACTTAGCACTCCTACATTTGGTGCTAATTGTACATAGTTGCCGAAATATACTTCTGCTTTACCTTGAATATAGGTTCCTAGCCTACCAATTAACGCATTAATACCTACATATATTCTTTTTATTTGTTAGTGAACAAGTGTTTTTTCTCGGCCAGTACAAGCTATGGAAACCTGGCTTAAAACGGACGAATTCAAAATAATTTGCTTGTTGCTTGGTTTCTGCAAACCGCTGATGCATATTCGTTTTTTTCTATGCATGAAATAGAATTTTCACAAAATATTCTACATTTCTGTAGTACATAAGCCGATATAGAGCCCTTGATATTTTCATATACAATGGAAACTTATACGTCTTGTTTATTTCTGACAACTCCAACAACTCACCCTCAAGAGACGCACCATAGTTGCTTATATATGACGCGAACAATTCATCCTCGACAAATCTGTAGAGCTCAATATCAAGGCTATTATTCTGAATGATCTGCTCACTATATTTGTCAATTTCTTCATTCTTTTGTGCTACGGGAACAGCATTCTTGATTTCATAGTAGGGCTTAATGATTTTCAGGCCCAGCACCTTTTTCATCAACAAGAGTGATTCATCAAATCTCTCGGTAATACCAACAAATCCGAACCGATTTGCTAGTTCGTCTTTAGCCTTATCAACATCAAAACAACCGGCAATCCTCTTTGTCATATAGTTGGAAAAGCGTGACTCATCTAGATATGCTTCTATTGTCCAGTTCCGCTTCATTACATGATTCTGATAATGATAATGGGACAGGTAGCGCGAAACAGGATTTCTGACAAAAGTTATGTACTCTATGGAGGTTTTTAGCACATCTTCGTAACCCAGATAACTTCTTGAAGTATGGCCACCAAAAGCAGGTGGTCTCGGAATCCATTTAAATAAATGTTCTGCCTCACTTTTAGAAAAGACATTAGCCTCCTCGTTGGCCCAGTAATACCAAGGGTACAGTGTCACATATGATGCATAGTTATTCCGAAAGATATGGTGAAGTGTTGTTCCTCCAGCGCGCTCTATGTGGATAAAACATATCATTTTAATTTACCTGTAAATTTTTCCAATCAACTATAATTGCTCATACGTGGATCACCAGCATTCATGCAATGGCCCTAATATGTTAACGGCACTGCGTGGGAAATGCCATGCAAAATAGTGCAGCCTTCATATTTTTCACACCTAGTGTAGTGTCCTAAACAGATCGTATCTTATCAAGAGTTGATCGTGCACGATTCACTTTTTCCAAAATTTCTTCAGCAGACTTTGTCCAGACAAAGGGTTTCGATTCTTTATTGTTCTTATCGATATACTCAATAATCTTTTGTTCCAACTCATCCACCGAAGCAAAAATACCCCTTTCAAGTTGCTTCTCTGTTAGCACGCCAAATAATCTCTCGACCAGATTCAGCCATGATGAACTGGTCAGTATGAAATGTAGAAATACACGTTAATTCCGTTTCAACCAGTTCTGCACTTTTCCATGCTTATGCGTGGAATAATTATCAACGATAATATGCAGGTCCTTATCCTTGTCCGTTTGACCTTCAACCTTCTTTAGTAATTTGAGAAACTCTTCATGCATATGCTTCTGGTAACATTCACCGGTCACGCTACCCGTGGCGACATCAAGTGCTGCAAAAGTGTACTTGTACTGTTTCCTTTATAATCATGCGTTACCGTTCCACACCGTCCTTTCTTCAATGGCAGGCCAGGTTGGATGCGATCTACCGCCTGTATTGATGTCTTCTCATCAATACAAAAGACAATAGCGTTTTCAGGCGGGTTTAAATACAAACCCAAGACGTCACATAATTTCTCTTTAAAATATGGATCATTGCTGACCTTAAATGTCTTTTCTTTTTGCCCAAGGTAATATAAAAATTAAAACACATTTAAGTCTGCTCACTTTGATGGTGCTCTTTTTAGTAAGGGTTTTATAATTGACAGATAATCAAGCTTGGCAATATACGTCCATATTACAAAAAGAATTAGGTAGAGTATCGCTGCAGTCGAAATAATAAAAAAAACATTAGAAACTTCGATAAAAAATAAAATACCGTATTTTATTGCATATAAAATAATAAAGCATGGTGTCAATTTAGCTATTACGGCCCAGGGAAAAAGTTGATACAACTTAACATCAAAATATTTAGCCACAAAAAGTAGCAATGCCAAAATTCTGCCAATTTGACAAATCACTGACACCCAAACCAAAGCTATAGGTGAGCTAATAAACAAAACCGATAAAGCCTGTAAAGCAATTAAAACTATAGCTCCATACATGTGAACGCGATAGAAATACTTGTTGCCACCAACCGATAAAATCAGTGGCCCAAAAGCAACTATGGTAAAAAAGTTTACGAGTAATTTTATTTCAAAATATTCACCAGAATTTAAATAAGCTTGCCCATACAGAGCAACCATCACCATATCTGCAAAGCAATAAAAAAATGCTATTAATGGATAGGTTATCTTGATAGTTTTACTTAAAACTGAATGCCATAATTGTATGATTTTCTCTTTGGCCTTCGCACTACCATCAAATGCTTTTTTAGAATATATGGGCGCTAAAACAATCGTTGTCGCTGCTATAACCATCCCTACAAATGGAAGTTCTAAAGCGCCGTTCGCAAACTCAGCAAATACCTCTGCACCAAAATAACGGCTGATAAAAAATTGATCAGATGAGCTTATTAAGATAGCCCAAAATCCAGCTATAAAGATAGGGGTAGCATAGTTAAAAATTTCTTTGTAACTTAGGCTGGTTGTTACAGGAGTTATTTTTTTGATAGGCCAATATTTTAAGAAAGCGGCTAATAAAAATGAGATAAAACTAGCGACTGAAAAACCTAAAATTGCACTTACAACCCCCCCTCCCATAAAAACAACAGGGGTCACAACAAAAACTAGCAGTAATATTTTTGTCGCAATATTATAAAAGGCTAGTAGCTGCGTTTTTTTGTAGGTTGCTAAGATGCCCTCTAAAGCAAGCGTGGGTAACAAAAAAATAGGCACCAGAGAAAAATACCTCAATGGATTGATTAATTCATTGTTATTTAATAAGTTTGCGATTAGTTCTGCACCAAAATATATTACACCCCCCATACATAAGCCAGAAGCGATAAGAATATTATTAATTTTCTTTATTACACTCTTCGCTTCCTCGATAGGTACCCTTGGTAGAAAGAATGAATAAGTTCTTGGTAGGCCTAAAGTAAAAATAACTAGTAAAGAATTATAAATATAAAGTATCTGTTTATACGTTCCATAATCAACTTTATTAAAGTAACGACTCAAGATCATTGCGCTAACAATGCTAAACATGAAAGCCGACAGAGTACCAAATAAGACCCAAAACGCTTGTTTAGAATTATTATTACTCACAGATAACTCCGTGAAAACAATTTCTGAAATTTAAGTTACTTTTATCTTTAGACATAGTAATTCACTTACATGGTCAACTAATTCCGGACAACCTGATTAAGATGCTTTTTTCATTTTTTCCGCTTCTGTTTCATATTGGTTGGGGCTTATGTATCCCAGATATGAATGTAGGCGATGACGGTTATAAAACATAGAGATGTATTGCAATAATAGAGTTGCCCTATGAAAATATTGATCAGTCTGTTGTAGATTTTGTAAAAAAATACGATAAAGGTACATTGGTTAAATTACGATGATTCTTTATCTCTTTGACTTCGACGGTACTATCACCACTGACGACAGCTAATCAAATTCATCCGTTACAAGAGTTGATATTCCTACTATTAAAAGATGTTTTCTAAAATTGCTTGCCAGATCTATTAACCAGATACACTGTAAAATATAATAGCTTGCG
>PVMK01162596.1_pt1 | contig 18265 bp, 16 predicted proteins | sample 1853481 | NCBI WGS metagenome assembly PVMK01 (sample SAMN08533507, study PRJNA380276) | Marine sediment metagenome, whole genome shotgun sequencing project. | reverse complement strand
CATGCGGTGATTCTACGGACGGAAGGCACGGCCCGGCAGACCGCATCGATTGACATAAGGTTGCGAAAACGCAACGATATGAGTCCAATGAAGGCAGACAAGGACAACATTGCAACCTTTGTGGAGGTGATTCGGCGGAGCAGCCTCGCCGCCGCGGGCCGACATCTCGGCGTGCCCAGGTCCACCGTGAGCCGTCGCCTGGCCCGCTTGGAGGAGCAGCTCGACACGAAGCTGGTGCACCGCGACGCCCGCCGCGTCACGCCGACCTCGGAGGGCACCCGCTTCTATGATTCGGTGGTCGACGCCATCGACGTGTTGGACACCGCAGTGGCCACGATCGAGGAGAGCACGACCGAGCCTCGCGGCACGATTCGCATCACGGCCCCCAGCGACCTGGCCGAATGCTGTCTGTTGGACGAGCTCGTCCGCTTCCTGGAGCGCTATCCGGACATCTCGCTCGACCTGGTGTTCACGAACCGCTTCGTCGACCTCGTGCAGGAACGCGTGGACGTCGCGGTGCGCGCGGGGCTCGTCACCGAGCCGAACTTGATCGCGCGCAAGCTCCTTCGGTCGGACTCTCCGAGCTGGCGGCGCGTGTCGACCACGGCATCGACTGCGGCGACGTGGCCGAGCTCGAAGCCTATCCGTTCGTCCTCTACCGAGGCGCGGACAGACCCAAATCCTTCGCCTGGAGAAGGGCAGCGGCGAGAGCCCGAAACGGTCGAGCTCACCGTCTCGGGCCGGTCAACGTCGACGACTACACCGCAATGGTCGAGCTCGTCGCTTCGGGGCAGGGCATCGGCCTCATGCCGGAGATCCACGTCGCAGAAGGCGAGAAAGCAGGGCGCTTGGCCCGCATCTTCCCAGACTGGTCGCTCCCGTCCCGCCCATCCACCTGGTGTACTCCACCCGCCAGCTCCCCGAACGGGTCCGCCTCCTAATCGACTTCCTCTGCGATGCGTTCCGCGGTGAGCGGCAAGTGGTGAACGGTACGCGATGAGCGGTAGGCGATCCGCGTGCGCGGTGTCTGCGAAGCACCGAAAGCCAAGCCCGGTGACGACGCACCGCGTCGACAGTGGGGAGCGATATGTGGCATAGCGCACATAATCCGACCTACAAGCAGCTGGAGGACGTAGCGCGTCTCGTCGAAGATGTCCGGAAAGTGCTAACGCTATCGCCGAAAACGGCTACCGTCGTTCGTTCCCGATGCCCGTTCGTACGTCTGAATATCTTCAGGCGTTTCTTAGCAAAGACTCTCGTTTTGATGGTCGTTTCGTAGCAGGTGTTACGTCGACCGGCGTCTACTGTAAGTCGAGTTGCTCTGCCAAGACGCCTGCCGCCAAGAACGTCGTGTTCTTCGACACAGCTGCGGCAGCAGCAGCGGCGGGCTTTCGCCCATGCCGCAAGTGCAGGCCGGATGCGACGCCCGGTACTCCCGCCGCGGACAGCACGTCTTCGACCGTCTCGCGCGCGCTTCGCTTGATCGAAGATGGCGTGCTCGACCACGCGAGCATCGACGCGCTGTGCGAGCGCCTCGGCGTTGGGGCGCGTCAGCTTCGACGGCTTTTCAACAAGCACCTAGGAACGTCTCCGCTTCAGGTGGCTCGGATTCGGCGAGCACGCTTCGCGCGGCGGCTGATTGAGACCACGGGTCTCTCGATGGCCCACATCGCACTGGCGGCGGGCTTTCGAAGCGTTCGTCGGTTCAACTCCGTCATCAACGAGGTCTACGGTTCCCCTCCGACCGCGCTCCGCAAGGATCCCAACAGCGGGGTCGGCGGGTTCGAGCTCCAGATCCCAGTCGAGGAGCCGTTCGCCTGGGCTCGAATGATCGAGTTCTTGGAGCCGTGGACCGTCCCTGGGGTCGAGCGGATCGTCGACGGCTGCTATTACAGGACGGCGTCGTTTGAGCAGGGCGCGGGTGAGGTGCGCGTGAGCTATGAGCCCGAGCACAGCGCTCTCCGAGTTCGAGTCAGCAGCTCGCTTGGCGCGCATCTGCTCGATGTCGTCACCGGCGTTCGGCGGTTGTTCGATGTCGATGCGCCCACGGGCGTCATTGCCGCGCACCTGAGCCGTGATCCGGTGCTCGGCGCGTGCATTCAAGCGAGCCCGGGCTTGCGCGTGCTGGGCGCGTTCGATCACTTGGAGACGACGGTCATGATGCTCCTCAATCAATACATGCGCCCCGACGAGGTCTCGGCGCTCATGGATCGCATCGTTGAAAAGTACGGCCAGCCAATTGAAACGTCACAACCGTCTCTCACTCATTTGTTCCCGACAGCGCAAGCGCTGAGCACGGCGCGGTTCGAGTCAGTCGGTGTGCCGAAACGACGGAGCCGTTCCATTCAGGCGCTCGCCAGGGCGGTTCAAGAGGGGGCCCTGCGGTTGGACGGCGCGCCTTCGCTCGACGCCGCAATCGATGGCCTGCGCACCGTCGCTGACCTGAGCGCCACGACGGCGCAGTACATTGCGATGCGTGTCTATCGGGAGCCGGATGCCTTTCCGTCCCACAGCCACTGGCTACGTAAGTCCGTATCCAACGATGGCGTGCCGGTTTCCGTGGCAGATCTAGCTACCCGCGCCGAAGCTTGGCGGCCGTGGCGAGCCTACGCCGCGATGCATCTTTGGGGGATGCTCTCTCCGGACGCGCTCGAGGTTCAGGAGCTCTGGAACCGGGGTTCGCTTCCGCCGCCGGACCATCAAGTTGCGTAGCAGCCTCTAGCCGTGCGGCCTCGATCGTGACAGCCTCGCTGGGATGATCGAGTACGAGACCGAAACGACGATCGACGCGCCGCCGAGTGAGGTGTGGAAGCACCTAGCGGATTTCGATCGGCACGACGAGTGGAGCCAGTACTTCAAGCTGCGCGGCCGACCTGTCGTGGGCGAGCCCGCCCGCCTCGACTTCGTGCTCTTCGGCTTGCCGGCTAGGGCTCCCGTGGTGATCGAGAAAGTAGACGAAGTGCGGGAGCTTCGGTGGCGAGGCGGTCCGAAAGGGCTGATCGTAGGGAGCCACTACTTCATTTTGGAGGAGCGCGACGGCGGGGAGCGGACGCACTTCCGGCACGGGGAGGCTTTCACCGGCATCATCGCGCCGCTGGTCTGGGCGTTGCTCAAGGCCCAGCTCGGACCGTCGTACATCGGGTTCAACGCGGATCTCAAGCAGCGCGCCGAAAGCGCATGACACGCCGGCGATGACCAGGCTCCGGTTTCCGTCCAGCCTCGATCGGCTGACCCCCGAGATTGTGACGGCGTTGCTGGCCGAACAGCGCCCAGGCGTGGTGGTCAAGGAAGTGAACGTCATTCATAGCGCGCACCGTGGGGACGGGGTCGCCTCCACGGCCGACCGTGTAGCGCTCGAGCTCGCGTACGAGAGCGGGGTCGGACTCCCTTCGCGCATGTTGCTCAAGACCGTCTTGTTGCACCGGGGTTTGCGGTTTGGTCCATCGGCGATTCAGGTGACGGGCAAGGTTTTCGACGTGCTGGGTTCGCTCCCGTTTGGATCGCGCCTTCGCCCCCGAGTGTTTGCCGCCATTGGCGCCTATCAGCGGCGCTATCCGCACGCCCCTGACGCGATGTACATCAATGAGGTTCGGTTCTATCGGACGATTCGGGACACGCTCTCGATCGAGGCGCCGAAATGCTTCGGGAGCATCTTCGACGAAGCGAATCGGAGCTTCGGCGTATTGATGGAGGACCTCACCCTTCGCGGAGCGCGGTTTCCCAACGCGCTGACGAACGTGACGGTCGACGAGATCAGGGGCCTGGTCGCGACGTTGGCGGCGCTGCACGCTCGGTATTGGCAGAGCCCGTTGCTCACCTCGGAGTTGCAATGGCTGGCGACACCAGTCGCGGGCGGCATGTATCCCGTGTTCCAAGCGTTGGGGCTCGATTTGATCCGCAACCAGGTCGAAACGAACGCGTACAAAGCTGCTGCCATCTCACCGCTCGGCAAGTCCGTCGATGAGCTGTGGGATGCCCTGTGGAAGGCGCAACAGATGCTGGCCTCGGGGCCGCAGACGTTGCTCCACGGAGACCCGCACATCGCGAATACGTACTTATTGCCCGATCAGAGCGGCGGGTTCCTCGATTGGCAATTGATGGTGAAGGGACGTTGGGCGCACGACTTCACGTATCTCCTGATCACCGGCCTTGCTTCGGAGGAACGCCGAAAGCACGAACGAGATTTGCTGAGCTTCTACCTCGATGAGCTCAGGCGCCACGGCGTCGAGAACCCGCCTGGGCCGGACGAGGCGTGGCTGCGCTACCGTCAGGCTGCGATCTGGGGCTTGGTTATCGGCTGGCTCATCACACCGACCGAGAACTACGGCGAAGCGATTACGGCGGCGAACATCTCGCGGCTCGTGGCGGCGGTTCAAGACCTGGAAACGCTGAAGGCGCTGGGTGGAGGATGAGACGGGATGGCGCATCGCTCGGTCGGAGGCCATAGAGGGACCCTATGGATCGGCACGTTCCTCTAGCGGGTCAGCCCAACTTCCGAGATCTCGGAGGCTATGCAACGGGTGATGGCCGGCGCATCAAGTGGGGGGTTGTATACCGCTCCGGCGAGCTCAGCCAACTCAGCGACGACGACGTTGGCAAGCTAGGCGATCTCGGCATCCGAGCGGTCGTCGACTTTCGCTCACCCGAAGAAGTCTCGGTGCGGGGTGACGGCCGCCTACCATCCGGCGCGCAGCTCTTTGCGTTACCCATTGCATCGAGTGACATGTTCGCGAAGCTCATCCCCATGTTCCTGGAGGGGGATTTCTCGCAGGTGCCGCCGGACCTCCTCGAACAAGTCAACCGCATGTTGGTGAGCGAGTTTACGGGGCAGTATGCGAGCCTTCTTCGTGCGCTGAGCGATCCGGCCAACCGGCCGCTCGTGTTTCACTGCACGCAGGGTAAAGATCGGGCGGGGTTCGGCGCTGCGATGGTGTTGTCGGCGCTGGGCGTTCCATGGGAAACTGTGCTCGAGGACTACCTCCTCTCGAATCATTTTCGAAAAGAAGAGAACGACAAGATGCTCGGCATGATCCAGGGTTTTGCATCGGACCACGGCGGCCCCGACGGTGAAGAAGTCGCGTTCTCGCGCGTCGAAGGCTTGTTGTACGTGAAAGAGCAGAGCCTACAGGCGGCACATACGGAAATCGTCGAGCGACACGGCAGTGTCGAGGCGTTTCTGATCGAGAGGCTTGGGTGCTCCGTCGAAGGTCTCGCAGAGTTACGCGACGAGTTATTGGAGTAGGACGTGCATAGAGCTGCAAGAAAGTCTTGGTTGGTGTTCGTGTTGGTCGCAGCGTGCGTGTTCGTCGGTGGCTCCCGTGCCCCGCATGCGGGCGCGGACGAAAAAACGGTCATCCGGTACGCAACGATTGCTCCCGGGACCTCCTCGTTCGGCAAGATTCTCAAGGCCTGGGGCCGGAGCCTCGAGAAGGAGACAGAAGGGCGTGTGGAGTTCCGGTACTACTCTGGCGGCAGTCAGGGCGATGAACGGGATTTCATTCGCAAGATGCGTGCGGGGCAGATGGACGCCGCAGGTGTAACGACGATCGGGCTGGGCATCGTGGTCCGCCCGGTGTTGGTGCTCTCGGCCCCCGGGGTGATCGAGACCTACGAGCAGTTGGACCGGGTGCGCGCCAAGATGAACGACCGCTTCGCCAAGATGTTTGACGATGCCGGTTTCATCTTATTGTCGTGGTCGGACGCCGGCAAGGGTCGCATCATGTCGACGACGCCGATCCTCAGACCAGCGGACCTGAAGACCAGCCGCCCCTGGGCGTGGAAGGACGACCCGATCTTCTCCGAATTTTTGAAAGTCGTCGGCGCGAACGCGGTGCGGCTCGGCGTGCCGGAAGTCTACGGAGCGTTGCAGACGAAGATGATCGACGTCGTTCCGGTCTCTGCGATCGCGGCCGTCGCGCTTCAGTGGTTCACCAAGCTCAAGTATATGTCGAAGGACAGCTTTGGGATCATCGGCGGCGCGTCGGTGGTGAAGAAAGAGAAGTTCGAGCAGCTCTCCCCGGGCGATCAGAAGGTTTTGATGGACACGGCGCGACGCGCCGCGGGCGCCCTCGACAAAGTCGTGCGGCGCGACGATGCGAAGGCCTATGACGTCTTGCTCGAGCGGGGTATCAAAGCGGTCGACACCGGGCCGTACCGAGCAGAGTGGGACAAAGCTTCCGACGAAACGCTCCGCCGTTTGACCGGGCGCGTTTTCAGCAAGAGTTTGCTGGCCGAGGTCCAAGCCGCGGCCGACGGTACGGCCCCGTAGTCCTCCTTCCCGTGAAGCACAATTGCAAACGTGCCGGGTGCATGATGCACACCGGCACGTCGGCAGTTTGCTAGCCCTTCAAAAAGCTGTGCCCGAGTTACTCGGCGTCTTCGAAGCCGGAGAGGTCGGGAAGCTCGTCGAGGTTCGGCTGGAGGGCGATCTCGATGCGACGGTTCTTCGCGCGGCCTTCCTTCGTCTCGTTCGACTCGGTGGGCTGCGTGTCAGCGTAGGCGGCGGCCGAGATGCGGTTGCCGGGGACGCCGTACTCGATGAGCAGCTCACCCACGTCGATTGCGCGTGCGCCGGAAAGCTCCCAGTTCGAGGGGAAGCGCTTGGTCTTGATCGGCTTGTTATCGGTGTGACCACCCACCTGGAACTCGCGGCCCTTCAGGCTTGCGAGAACCGGGCCGAGCTCGGCGAGAACACGAATGCCTTCCTTCTTGAGCTTGGCGCTTCCGCTGCCGAACAGAACTGCCTCGGGCAGCTCGATGACCATTTTGTTCCGCACGATGCGGACGTTGAGCTTGCCGGAGTCGATCATCGACTTCAGCTGCTTGAGCATGGAGTTGTACTCCTCGAGGCGCTTGGCGGCGCGCGCTTCGCGTGCGGCAGCCTCGGCCAGTGCAGCCTCCATGGCGTTGATTTCGCCTGTGTAGCCCTTCACGAGCTTGTTGAGGTTCTCACGATCCTGCTTGCATTGATCGTACGAACTGCCGGTCGCCGCGCCCTGCGTTTCGAGCTCCGCGATGCGGGCGTCTTTGGCCCTCAGCTCGTCCTTCTTACAACCTGCGGTCAGCATCAGGCTGACAGCCAAAAAAAGTACCCAGCTTGCTTTGTGCATGTGCCCCTCCCAAAAGGATTGTTCTAACGGGTCCGGAACCTTATCAAGCGACTCGGACAAGGCAAGTGCTTGGCGGCCTGGAGACCCTCCGGAGCCGAGTCTCGAGGGGTCTTGGAGCAGTGGGGCTAGGGCTGTCCGGCGATGACCCGTTGCTCTTCAAGGATGTCGATATCGGCGATTTTCCATTGCTTCCCAATGCGGCCGAGGGCTACCAGTGCCTCGTAGGAGTTGGTCCGCATGTGCGTGTGGCCCCAGTGGCCCACGGAGCCGGTGGCGTTCCATCGGGTGTGGTAGCGGAGGGCGCCGGTTTCAGTCGGTTCCTGCGGGGTGACCTCGAGCAGCTCGACTTCACGCACACGGACGCGCGCGCCGCCCTGGTTTTCGAGTCGAAGGCCTTTGCGCATCTCCAGATAGACCCGCTCCAGGATGTCGCCGGAAAGGCTTTGCGCGAGCCGGTCGAAGACGACCTCTTCTTGGCGGAAGTCGAGGGCGCGGTAGACGTTGTACAGCAGGGCATGGATGGTCGGAGCGGCTTCAGGGCCGGACGGCGCTCGAACGCTTGCCGGAACCGGGACCTCGATCACGCCGAACGGGGGCACGAACCAGCCCCCGGCAACGACGGCTAGGGCGGCGAGGCCCAGCGCCGCGGAGCGCTGACGGGCTGCCACGACCAGCAACCCGAGCGCGAGGAGCACGGCAATGAGCAGGGCGGTCGGCGCGGACAGAGTCGATTGCGGCGCTGCCACCTCGAGCTCTCCGGGGAGCGCGCTTCCTTTGAGGTAGTTGACCCAGTGGAGCTCCGGGTCGTCGGGGGTGAGGAACGAGGGCATCGGGCCGGCTTCATCGGTCGCGGATGCCGGCACGCGTGTGATGCGGTCGTCAAAGAGATCCCAAGTGAGGCGTACGTCCTTGGGGATGCCGTCGACGGGGTAGACGAAGATGGCGCCAATGATCGCGTTCGTGCCGTCCACCGGCTCGTCAGGCGTGACGACGCGGGTCATGCGCAGGCCGCGTTTGAGGAAGTGGATACGGTCGAGGATGGGCTCCGCCTGCTCCCCGTCGATGGTGACCGGTGCGCGGTCTTTCAGGAAGCCGGCCAGCCGCTCAAGCACCTCGGTCCGCTTGGTCGCAGGGATCGGCTGGTGGGCTTCGATGTCGATGTCCGTGAACCGAGCCAAGTCGAGCGGGCGCACGACGAACTCCTTTCGCACTTCGAATGGCTCGACATACAGGAAGATGTTCATCGGGCTGCCGTACTTGCGGTTCAACGTTCGGCGCTCGAAACGGGAATAGAATGGGTCCTCCCAGTCGAGCAGCACCGGCTCGCCCGCTGTGAGGTATCGGAAGTCGTTGATGGCGATGCCGTGGTGGTAGACGACGAAACCGATATCGGTCGTCGGGTGGCCCTCGGCGGTCAGCGGGGGCTCGAAGACCAGCTCCCTGGGCTGGGCGTGAAGAGGGTAGTCGAGCCTGATGAAGACGACGTCTTCGGTCCCCGAATCTGGGAGCGGTTCGCCGCTCACCTCGTCCCGCTCGATGCGGTTGCGCCGCGTGAGCGCCTCGACGGTGCCTTTCAACGGACGGCCGTCGGCTCGGATCGAAAGGCCGGCCTTCTCGGGGATCGGGGTGGGCAGGCTCGATGCGGAGGATGCTCCCGCGATGAGCTCGCGGAGGCCGGCCTGGTCACTGGTGCCGACCTCGAGCTCGACGACGATGCGCTGGTCGTCGACGAAGGCCTCCATGATCGTGCTTGCGGACATGGCGCGCGTGACCATGACCGCGTCGGCCGAAGCGGAGGCTGCGGTGACGAAGACTGCAAGCGCGACCAGAGCGGCGCGGGCGGTCAGGGGCATGCTTCTCCTCCGCTTGCGCAGGCGAGGCGTTTGGCATTCGCGGTCATCACCGTGAGGAAGTCGCCGTCGGCCGGGGGCTGCGCGGCCGGGTCGAATACGATGCTGGTGACGCCTCGGGCGCGGAGTTGCTCCTCGCTTGCGGGCAGCGGTTGCGCTTCCCAGAGCATGAGCTTCGCCGGGTGTCGAGCGAGGAGCGCGTCGAGCGCTTGGATGTCCTCGGGGCTGAGCGGGTGGTCTGGCTCCAAGTGCATGCTCTCGATGCGCATGTCGTAGGCGTCGGCCAGATATTGATAGACCGGGTGTGAGGCGAGTATCGGCTGTGCGCCCCAGGCCCTACCGGCGGCGCGTAGGCGCGCGTCGATTTTGGCCAAGTCGTCGTCGAGGGTCGCGCTCTCGGCCATGATCGCCTCCCTCTGCGCTGGCGTCAGCTCGGCGAGCGCGTCGGCCACGTGCCTCGCCTGACAACGGGCAAGCCGCATGTCGAGCCACGTTGTGAACGCGATGTCCTCGTGTGCGTGCTCGCCGTCCGGGCCGTGCTGATGGGTCGCGGCTTCGCCGGTTTGGAGGAAGGCGTCGCGACATCGGGTAGCCGTGACTACGATACGGGACTCCGGGAGCGTCGCGTATCGTGCCCAGCGCGCGTAGCCGACTCCGTTGAGGAGGATCAGGCCCGCGCCTTGGTATAGACCGATCGCGTCCGGAGTTGGCTTCCAAAACGCCGGGTCGACGTCGGGGGGCGCAGGGAACACGACCTCGACGCCCTCGGGCGCGAGCCGCTTGGCGAAGTAAGCGAGGGGGTAGTTGACGGTGTAAACGCTCTGCGGTCGTACGCCTGTGCTCGCTCCGGCTTGCAGCGCCTCTTCTTTCGAGCAGCCGATCGCGACGCACGCGAGGACGGACACGATGCATGCGCGATGGGTGACGCGGACCAGCATCGTCAAGAGCCTCGCAGGACCAGATTCTGAAGCCATGTGTCTCCGTAGTGGGCGATCAGGAAGCCAAAGAACGCGGCCAGCGCCACGCTCGTCCCCATCATCAGGAACACCTCGGCGCCCATGATCTGCACGGCCTTCCAGCGGCTGCAACCCAAGCGCGTCATCGTGCGCAGCTCGTCGGCGCGAAGACGCCACGACAGCACCATCACCAGCACGAACATCAGCGCGGTGGCGAGCCCGACCGTCCACACGATTATCTGGAGGACGCGTTCGAAGCGGAAGATCTGGGAGTTCAACCCCTCGACGACCTGGGCGGGGCGCAGCAGCTGTCTCACTGGGTCGTTCACGAAGCGGCCCCTCAACAAGACCCCGGCTTTGTCGTCGTTCGGAGCCACGATCACCGCGCTCAACGGGTAGCTCCTGGGGTCGCCGTGGAAGTGGAAGGTGCCGGCGTTGTCGTCAGTGATCTCGTTGTACTGAACCAGTTTTGCGTTGGCGATGGCTGTTCCGTTTTTGCGCTTTAAGACGACATCACCGCTGGCCGTCGCGAGGTCTTGGTGCCCGTGGCCGAGCCCCTCCGCTACCCACGCCGTCTTCACGTCCACGAACACGGCGCGATCGTCAGGCCTGTAGGAAGGGCGAAGTATTCCGACGACCTGCAGCCGTAGAGGATAGACGCCGGCGAGGTCGAAGAGGGTCGAGGGTGAGGTCAGAATCGAGTCGCCCGGCCGGAGGGAGAGCGCGGCCGCGGCGTCTGCGCCGACCACACATTCGCCGAGCGTCGCCAAGGCGCGTCCATCGGCCATCTGCAGGCCACGGAACGCGAAGTAGTCCAGGCTCGTGCCGACCAGCGGAAACTGCTGCGCCAACAGGCCGGTCCGCATCGGGATCGCTCGCGCTAGGCCGGTGTTGGCGATCTCGGTGGCGTCTGCTGCGGTCAACGCCTCGATGCCTTTCGCCTGGAAGTAGAGGGCCTCGACGACGAGGTCCAGGCTGCTGCCCTTCTTGCCGAGCAGGAGCGGGGTGCTTTGGGCCCGTGCCATCAGCGATTGTTGAATGACCGCGCTCATCGCGCGCATCACCAAAGGCAAGCCTAGAAAGACGGTCAGCGAGAGGACGAGCAGAAGGGTCTTGGAGCGGTGGTGGCGGAGGTAGCGCCACGCTAGGTACAGGCTGTCCTTCATGGCGGGCTCCCTTCGAAGGCGGACACGTCGACGACCTGATCGAACCGGTCGAGCAAGCCGTGGTCGTGCGTCACCATCAGGAGCGTCATCTGGAGGGCGTTGCACTGCTCGAATAGGAGATCGAGGGCGTGCTGCTTGGTTGCGGGGTCCAGGTTGCCGGTCGGCTCGTCGGCGAGGACGAGCTTGGGGGCGGTGACCAGGGCCCGCGCGATGGCGACGCGTTGTCGTTCGCCCTGAGAGAGCTCGCCGGGGCGGCGCCGCAGGAACCGGTCGATCCCGAGGTCGGCTGCGAGGCGCTGGGCGCGATCGTGGGCGTCGCCGTCGAGCCGGAGGTCGTGGTGAAGCCGGTATGGGTAGAGGATGTTCTGCAAGACATCGAGGTAGTCGAGTAGAAGGAAGTCTTGAAACACGAACCCGATGTTCGTGATGCGAAAGGAGCGCCGCGCGGCTGGAGAGACGTTGTCGACACGCATGCCGGCGATCTCGACTTGTCCGGCGTTCGGGCGCTCGATGCCCGAGATCAGGTTGAGCAGGGTTGTCTTACCGGACCCGCTTGGCCCGATTGCCGCCGCCCTCGTGCCAGGGGAAATTTGAAGCTCAGGCACGTGCAGGGAAAACCCATCGCGCGTGTACTCGAAGCGTACGTCTCGAAGCTCGATCATTGGAAGCAGACGCGCGGGCAGCTCACGTGCCTGCGAGCTGATCTTCGTCGATATAGACGTCGTGCCAGGGGTGCATGTTCGCAGCCTCTTATATCATTGGTGCGCTGTGGCCTGCCAGGATTGCTTTCCACCGAGTCCCGCGGTTGCGGAACGTGCTCGAATGCCCGAGAGTACTCGCCGGAGATAGAACACTCATGATTTTGGATCGCTTCAAGGTGGATGGCCGAGTTGCCGTGGTGACGGGTGCGGGTCGTGGTATCGGCCGCGGGATTTCCATTGCGCTGGCCGAGGCAGGGGCAAACGTGGTCCTTGCGGCGCGACGCGAGAACACGCTTCAAGAGGTCGCGAGCATCGTCGAGCAGAACGGTGGGCGGGCGTTGGTCGTGCCCACGGACGTGCTGGTTCCGGAGCAGCTCGATCGACTCATCGAGCGGGCACTTGGGGAGTTTGGAGGCGTCGACTTCCTGGTGAACAACGCCGGCGGAACGCTGCCCGGGCCGGCGCTCAACTGCACCGACAAGGAGCTCAACGAGGCCTTCAACTTCAACGTGACCACGGCGCTTCACATGTCCCGCGCGTTAGCGCCTTCGATGGCCGAGCGCGGGCATGGAGCCATCGTGAACATCACGTCTGGGCTTTCTCACTTGGTTGACCACGGTTTCGTAGCGTATGGGACTGCGAAGGCCGCGATGTCTCACATGACGCGCCTGCTCGCGCACGAGTGGGCGCCTCACGTGCGCGTCAACGCCATTGCAGTCGGGGCGACAGAAACCGACGCGCTCGCGATGGTGACCGCCGACAAGGCGTTGGCGAAGCAGATGGAGGACCTCACGCCGCTTCGCCGGCTCGGGACCGTAGAGGATATCGGCGCTGCGGCCCTGTACCTGCTTTCCGAAGCGGGCAGTTGGGTGACGGGCCAGGTGCTCCATGTCGATGGCGGCACGGTGGATTCCAACTGGCCGTTCACCATGCCGAGCGGGCTGAGCGGCCCGAAAGGCGACTGAGCCATGAAGTCCGCGGGCATCGACTCGTTTTCCGACGATGCCAGCACTGTCGAGGTTCGCGAGGTCGCGGCACCGAAACCGAGCCCTGGCCAGGTGCGCGTTCGCATGCGCATGGCACCGATCAATCCCTCGGACTTCAACTACATCGATGGGATCTACGAGCGCTCGTTTGCGCGGATGATCTGGAACCGCGGGGCCGATCGGCCCACCGACAGGCCAGGCTCGGACGTCTTTCCTAGGCCGCCGTATTCTCTCGGCGTCGAAGGGGTCGGTGTCGTTGAAGAATCGGGCGGAGGCCTCCTCGGCAGGCGCTTGGTCGGCAAGCGTGTTGCGGTGGTCAGCGGTCCGCCCAATGGCACTTGGCAGGAGGAGACCCTCATCGATGCGCGCCGCGCTTTTCCCGTGCCGCGCGCGCTCAGCGATGCGCAGGCGTGCTCGTTTTTCGTCAATCCGCTCACCGCGCTCGTGCTGGTGCGGCAGGTGCTGCAGGTTCCGCGGGGTGCGGTGCTGTTGCAAACCGCCGCGGGGTCAGCGCTCTCTCAGATGGTTCGAAACCTCGCGCTTGCCGACGGCTTTCGCGTGATCGATGTCGTACGCAGCCGAGCCGGAGCCGACCGGCTGAAGCAGGCGAACAGCCAGCACGTCGTCGCGCTGGAAGATGAAGACCTGCTCGGAGTCGTCCACCGCATCGCGCCGGGAGGTGTCGACTACGTCCTCGATTGCGTCGGAGGCGCCACTGGTTCGGAAGTGTTGCGAGCCTTGGCGCCCGGCGGCCGCATGATTTGCTACGGCACGTTGAGCCGCGAGCCGATGTCGCTGCCTCCCCGGGACGTCATGATGCCGATGACGAGCGTCGAAGGGTTTTACCTGTCCGCGTATCTAGCCCGACGGACGCTTTTCCAACGCCTGGGGTTGGTGCGCAAAACCGCGAAGCTGATCGAGCGCGGTGTGCTCGGGACTTCGGTCGAGCACACCTACCGACTCGACGCTCTCCACGCGGCGTTGGAGCATGCGCGCCGGCCAGGTCGCACCGGGAAGATTCTTCTCGACCTGGCCTGAGCGCCGGCGCTATGTGTCGGGTTTCTCGTCGCCTTCGTCGCCTTCGTCGCCGCCTCCGGACGCCACGGGGGCCAAGCGTCCGTCGTGCAGCATCTGTTCGAGCGCGTGCTGAATCTCTTGGGCGAAGATCACCGCCGCGGCTTCGAGCGCGATCGGTTTGAGTGTGCTCAAGAGCTGGCCGGACATGTCCGCTCCCCCGTCGCGAACGCGCTCGGTCATGTGCTTTTGGAAGTGAAGGCTGAGCTCGTTCGCTGCTTTGGACAGATGGTGTGCGAGAATCCCTGTTGCCGCATGGGCGGTTTCCACGTCGATGCCGTTGGCTTCGAGGGTGAGGACCATCTTCAGCAACGCGGGGCTCCTCACCAGATACTGATTGGCCTCGCGGTCCAGGAGCCCGGCTTTCACCAGAGCGGCCAGCAAGCCGGGTGGACGGTCGACGAGTCGCTCTTGGAGCTCCGCCTCGTTGAGCAGCTCGGGGACGTCCTCGCTCCACGGCGTCCGAAGCTCGGCCTCGAAGCCGAGCCAGTCATCGAGAGACGCTTGTCCACCATCGAGCTGATCCAATAGATTGCGGATCGCGCGAATCTGAAGCCCTCGGTCCTGCAATCGCGCAATCAGCTCGAGGCGGTCGACATGCGTCGTGCCATAATAGGCCTTCCGTCCACGCCGAACCGGCGCGGGCAACGCCCCCTTGCTCTGGTAAAAACGAATCGTCCGGCTTGGCACGCCCGTGTGGGCGGCAAGCTGGTCGATTGTGTAGGTGTCCTCGTCTTGCTCAGTCATCTTGCAAGGCGGGTCGTTCGACCCTGTGGGTCGGGATTATGCGTGGGCTTCTCCCCAGCCGCGAGCCACTTGATCGAAGAGGAAGCCAGGAAGAATGGCCGCGGCGGCGAAAGCTGCCCACGCAACAACCGTGATCCAAACTAGATCCATTCTGCACCTCCTGTTGGTACATTCCTAACTCTGACAGTCACCACTGTCAAGGATTAGAGGTTGGCGATTCTTCCATAAAGGCGGTAATTACAAGGAAAATGAAGCCATTTATCGTCGTGTGCACCGACTTCTCCCCCTGCTCCGAGCTCGCGCTCCAAAGGGCAGCCGACATCGCGAGGCGCGATGAGGCCCGGGTGTTCTTGGTTCACCTGTATGACGCCAAGAGGGCGAAGGGGCCGGGCGGCCGCGAGCCATCCGAAGGGGACCGTCCGGTGTGGGAAGAGGACTCGATGCACCGGCTCGAGGAAGCGCGCCATCGCTACTTCGGTCATTTGGCCGATAGCGACGTGCAGTACGATTCGGTTCCGAGCGCGCATCCCTCGATCGACATCTGCAGGATCGCCAAGGACACGAAGGCGAGCCTCATCGTCCTCGGCTCACACGGACGTACCGGCATGATGCGCCGCCTATTGGGAAGCGTCGCCGAGGCTACCGTGCGTCACGCGCCTTGCAGTGTGTTCGTCGTTCGCGAGGACGCGACTCCTACTTGAGCTTGGCCTTGATGTTGAGCAGGCGCTGCTTGATGTCGCCGCCCAACGCTTTGAGCTCCTCGGTCACCTCATCGGCCTTCGAGTCGAAACGCCGTTCGAAGTCTTCGAGGCGTGGCTGAATGTCTTCCCACGCGTCCTTGGCGTCCATGCCAGCAAGGTGCAGCTTCACTCGGATCTCGTCTGCCGTCCGCTTGAGATCCGCGCGCGTGTTTTCCAAGTCTCGTTTCAGCGTCTTGTCTGTGTCGTCAGCACTCATGGTCTCCTCCTTTGAGGGGTCCTCAGTCATACCAGTCGTGCATCGAACGTGCCAAGGAGAACCCCTTGGGGTTTTGGGCTGGGCTCCGGGTGGGGGGTGAAATTTCTTCGCCGCGGGCGCAGCGAGGCGCACGAATGACGTGCGCGCGAGGGGCTTCCATGAAGCGGGTGATCAGGCAGATTTGGCGTAAATACGGGCCTCAGGCCTAAGGCAAACATGCCGGAACCGCCTGACTGTGGTACAGCTCCGGCCATGGACAAGAACGCTCCGATCGCCGAGTACATGACGGCCCTGCCCCACACCGTGGGAAGCGAGCAGACGATCACGTTTGCTCAGACCCTCATGCGGAAGTACGAGATTCGCCACCTGCCCGTGTTGCACGGCGGCGAGCTCCACGGCATCGTCAGCGACCGCGACCTGGGCATGATCGCCGGCCTCAATGAGGTCGACCCCGACAGCACGACCGTCGAAGAGGCGATGACCCAAGAGGCGTACACCGTGTCGAAGGACACCCCGCTCTTCGACGTGCTGCAAGAGATGCTCGAGCACAAGTATGGTTCGGCGGTCATTGTCGAAGGCGTGAAAATCATCGGAATTTTTACGACACACGATTCGCTGCAGCTCCTCGTCGAGAACTTTCCGAGTGCATGAGCAGACGCGCGGCATGTCCACTCGAACTGAGCTTACGTTTTGCCGCATTTGCGAAGCGACTTGCGGCCTGAGGGCCACGATCGAGGGGGACCGCATCGTTGCGTTGGAGCCCGACCATGACCATGTGGTGAGCAAGGGCTACTCCTGCATCAAGGGCCTTCGCTACCACGAGATCCATCACTCGCCGGACCGGCTGCGCGTTCCGTTGAAGCGCGTCGGCGATCGGTTCGAGGAGATCAGTTGGGAGCAGGCGCTCGAAGAGATTGGCGCGAAGGTGCGCAAGTTGGTGAAGGACCACGGCGGCGACTCGGTTTCAGCGTATCTCGGCAATCCAATCGCGTTCAGCCTGCTGCCTCCGATTCTCACTGCGATGTTTCTGAGCGGACTTGGCTCGCGCAATCTGTTTCAGACCGGCTCGCAGGATTGCAACAACAAGTTCGCCGCCGCTCAACGGGTGTATGGGTTTCCGTTCATCCAGCCGTTTCCAGATGTCGACCGGACCGAGTGCCTGATCATGATCGGATCGAATCCGGCCGTGTCCCGGGCAAGCTTCATGCAGCTTCCCGACCCCATTCGGCGTTTGCGAGCCATCGAGGGACGAGGGGGGAAGGTCTTCCTCGTGAACCCGAGACGGACGGAAACCGCGAAGCAGATGGGGACGCAGGTGTTCATTCGTCCGGATACCGACGTCTACTTCCTGCTCAGCTTTCTGCATGAAGTCGTGAGCCGGGATGCGATCGATCACGAACGTGTGGGCCGTCACATGAAGGGGCTAGACGCGCTTCGGAAGGTGTCGGAACCGTGGCCGCCGGAGCGGACTGCCGAAGTCACCGGCGTTTCCGCGCAGACGCTGCGGTCGATGGTCGATGCCTATCTCCAGGCAGACGGTGCCGCATTGTTCCTGTCGACCGGGGTCAATCAAGGGAGCCAGGGCACGCTCGCGTTCTGGATTCAAGAAGCGATCAATGCGATCACCGGCAACCTCGACCGCCTTGGCGGGACGCTCGTGGGTCACGGCTACATCAAGGATTTCCCGAAGCACGCGCGCAAAAGTGGTCATACGATGCGCAAAGACGTGTCGCGCATCGGGCAGCTACCTTCCGTTGTCGACTCGTTTCCGGCGGGGCTCATGGCCGACGAGATCCTCACCCCTGGCGAGGGGCAAGTAAGGGCGCTGTTCTGCTTGTCGGGTAACCCGCTGCTGACAGTCCCCAACAGTGATGGGCGCCTGGAGGAGGCGCTGAAGGCCCTCGAGTTGCTCGTCGTGATCGATATCTTCCGCAACGAAACGGCCAACCACGCGCACTACATCCTGCCGGGCACCAGCGCGTTTCAACGCCCGGACCTGCCGTTTGTGTTTCAGTCCCTGATGGGCGTGCAGCCGATTCCGTACGTGCAGTACACCGATGCGCTGTTGCCTCCCGAAGACGAGCAGCGCGACGAGACCATGATCCTGTTGCAGCTTGCGCGTGCCTGCGGGTCGACCTTGTCTGGTTCACGGATTGCGAGTGGGTTTCTCAATGGATGGATGGGGCTCGGCAAGCTGCCCGGGGTCGGGAGCCGACTCGGCCTCACGTCGGAGCGTTTCCTCGGATTGATCGCGCGTGCCTTCCGACTCGGCTCGTTGAAGAGCCTCCGCAAACAGCCGCACGGACGTTTGCTCGCGGAGCATCAAGGGCAGGACTTTCTCGGCAAGAGGGTGGTCACCGACGATGGCCTCGTCAATTTGGCGCCCGTGGATCTGGTTGAAGCTGCCAGGAAGCTGGAGGTGCCCTTCCAGGAGGAGCGCGCGCAGCGAGACAAGCTCAAGCTGATCAGCAAGCGCGAGCAGCACAGCCACAATAGCTGGCTGCACAACCACCCGCGTTTCGTCGAAGGCAAACGCTCGACGAACTATCTCTACATGAATCCGGCGGACGGCGAGACTGCCGGGGTCGAGTCGGGCGCCATGGTCGAGGTTCGCAGCAGCGTCGGTTCGGTCCGCTTGCCGGTTCAACTCACCGACGAGATGATGGTCGGCGCCGTGGCGTTGCCCCACGGCTGGGGGCACCAGGCGGCGGACGGGTTG
>PVMK01185764.1_pt1 | contig 18266 bp, 15 predicted proteins | sample 1853481 | NCBI WGS metagenome assembly PVMK01 (sample SAMN08533507, study PRJNA380276) | Marine sediment metagenome, whole genome shotgun sequencing project. | reverse complement strand
ATCACCCGAAGGCCGCCCCGGTGTGCGCCGAGCACCAGATCATTCAATCGATCTTGTGTGATCCGGGGCCATTCTTGGGCTGCCCCGTTTTCATCCCGGCCTTCTCCGTCAACGAAGATCTTCACACTTCCGAACTTGACCCAGTCATTTCCGAACCCCGTCTGAATGCCGAGGTTCAACAGCGAGTCCAGATCAGCTGTGCGCTGCATTCCCCAGATGCAGGGGCAGAGCTGAATCCGAAGCGGCAATTCGCCGCTCCGGTGCAGTTCCTGATAGATCCGCGAGCTCTCCGGCCAACTGACGAACTCGTGAATACTGGTTACACCGAAGCGGGCCGCCTCTTGACCCGTCCGTTTGATCGCGTCTTTGAGCGCCGCTTCGGTCCACGGGCTTCGCATCGGAAAGATCCAGTCGATGCATTCGTTGAGAACCCCGGACGGCTCTCCACTCGACGGATCGCGTCGAATGCGAGCACCCGGCGCGATCTCATCCAGCTCCTCTTGGGTCGGCGTGTCGTTCGTGATTCCCACCTGTTTCAGGGCGCGGCTGTTCAGCAGCTGCGAGTGAGCGCTGTAGCGAATCATCACCGGGTGGTCGGGCGCCGCTTCATCGAGCTGGCGCTTGGTGGGGGAGTTTCCGTCCGTTTCCAGCGTGAACCTGCCTTGCGCAATGATCCACTCCGACGTCGGAGTCTGCTGCGCCTTTTGTTTGACGAAGTCGAGAATGGCGCCACGGGAGCTTGCGGAACCCGAAACCTCGACGTAGTCCACCGGCGGAATATGGCAGCTTGTGGCGAGCTTCGTATTTACCGCCGCGCAGTCGAGATGAATGTGAGTGTCGATAAACCCCGGCAAGACGACTCGACCCTGTAAGTCGATCGCGTTCGTTCCTCCACCCTCGAGCGCTCGAATCTCGGAATCGGATCCCGTCCGAATGATCTTCTCGCCGCGAACCGCTACGGCGTTGGAAACCGTTGCGCGAGCATCCATCGTGATGATCTTTCCGTTGAACAAAACGAGATCTGCGTGCACGGGAGTCGAAACCTCCAGGGCTGGACTATCCGCCATTGCTGCCGATGGCGATGCTGTCTACTCGAAGCGCCGCTCGATTCCCGGCGGAGAGGACATGAAGTACAAGAATTTCCCGGGCGTGGCTCCGGTGTTTTCGACCTTGTACTTCCAGCCCGTCGGGTAATAGGCGCAGTCGCCCTCTCCTAATTCGAAGAAGCGACCCAGATTCGAGGCGTCCTTCCCCCACCAAACCGTGAACTCTCCCTCCAGGATGTAATAGAACTCATCGCAGGGGCCGTACTGGTGGGGCGCGGTTCCATCGTCGTCCTCTTCGATTGCAAATACACAGGTCTGATCTCCGGGCGCCATGTGGCAAACGCCGATGTCACCGACCCCATCGAGCTCGAAGAACGGCTTGATGGGAACAGAAATGTAGTGGTCGTCGTCGTAGCCTGGTCCGACCATTCTAACGTCGCTCTCCCTGACGATTTGGGGCTCTGCCGTACTTCCCTTCACTGAAACTCTCCTATGCTTGCTTCATGTCTCACGATCAAACGATCGTACGGGTGGGGATGGGTCATGAACGATCTCGATATCGTCCGCCTGCGTGTCTATGTCGTGGCACCCGACGTGACGCCGCCTTACCGATTCACCGGCACCTATGAGCCGTCCTCCCTCTACTACAACGTCGTCAGGCTAACGACTCGCGGTGGCGTTGAAGGTGCGGCCGGCGTCCTTTCCGGCGATTACTCTGATGATCACGAACACGATGACGACCCTCATAGCTTCGCTGATGCTTTTCGACCAGTGATCGGTGGGCTTATTGGACAGAATGTACTGCAACGCGAAGCCATCGCCGCAGACATGCTGGCAGCGCGTAGCGCGCCGATCCCCGATCCGGAGTCTCTGCTCGAGATCGCCATGTGGGATGCGGTTGCCCGCGATATTGACATGCCGCTTTACCGCCTCCTGGGCGGGGCGCGCGAACGCATCCCGGCGTATGCGAGCAGCCCGGTCTTTGACACCGTCGAGCGATATCTCGATTACGTGCGGATGATCCAACGCATGGGCTATCCAGCGGTCAAGTTCCACACCCAATGCGACCCGGATTTCGATCTGGAAATGACATCGGCCGTCTCCACCGCGTTCGTCTCGACCGGGCTTCGCTTCATGGTCGATCTGGAGCAAGTCTACGATTACCAGAACGCGGTCAGACTGGGCCGCGCGCTCTCCGACATGCCATGCGACTGGCTGGAGGCACCGCTGGATGACACGGCGATCGACGCCTATGCCGAACTCCGACGCGCGGTCGGAGTCGACATCATCTCGGCCGGCAACACGGTGGTCGAATTGCCCGCCATGGCCGACGCCATCGCGCGCGGTGCATGGTCGAGATTGCGTTGCGATCCCTGCAATGTCGGCGGCATTTCGGCTGCAATGAAGGCGATGGCACTCGCCGGGGACCACGGCCTCAAAACCGAGCTGCAGAGCTACGGCTATCCGTTGAGCCAGGCCGCCAACCTGCATGTCATGCTGGGTGTCGCCGGTTGCAGCTATTTCGAGCATCCGGTGCCGATCGAGCACTACGAATACGCCTGTGCGAACCCAATCCGCATAGAAGCGGATGGCTGTGTCAGAGCTCCCGACGGGCCGGGCCTCGGCCTGGATCTCGACTGGAACCGAATCGAACGCGACGCCTCTCTGGTGATCGACACCGAGACGATGTGATGGCAGGGCCGAGACGAGTTCCGCCGCTAGCGGCGCCGGGGGGCGAGCCGCTCGAACATTTGACGGGCACGCAGCGGCGCCTTCCCCGTGTCGATGAGTTCGGCCATCAGTTCACCGGTCGCGGGGCTCATGCAGACACCGTCCCCGCCGAAGCGTGCTGCGACGTAGCCGTTTCGCCATTCCGGGAGTCGGCCCATCACGGGCTTCTGGTAGGGAGGCGTTGGCGCCATCGCGAGCAGATCGCCCCGATGTTCGACGATCGTGGCGTCCTCGAGCGCAGGCAAGATCCGCGCGACACCCGACACGACCTCCATCATCATTTCTTCTGAGAGGCTTGCGTCGAAACTGGGACGATCGATGAAATCCTCTGCACCGTACCTGGCGAGGATCACCTCCCCGTTTTTCTTGGGGAGGATCCAGTAGTCCCCGGCTCCGAGGGTATGAAGCGGCAGGTCGCCCGGCATCTTTGCACGCAGACACTCGCTGAAGACAGGGCGGCAGTCGATCTGGCATCCGAGCTGGGCGCTCCCTTCTCCAATCCACGGGCCTGTGGCGAGCACCACCGCATCGGCTTGGAGTTCGTTTCCCGATGCGAGCCGGACGCCGGTAATCTTGTCGCCCTGCGTCGCGAAAGCAACCACCTCTCCCTGCACGATTTCGGCGCCCAGCTTTTCCGCGGCCTGGGCCATGGCGAGGCTGAACTTGTAGGGCTCCACCTGTCCCGCTGGAAAGGTGATGCCGCCCACGTATTCCGGGTTCAGCGAAGGAAACTGCTCTTGCAGCACGTCGGAGTCAATCCAATCGGTTTCGACGCCGCCGGCTTCTCGCATGGGGCGGAGTAGCTCCTGTGGCCCACCCGCTTCCTCGAATTCCTTCTGGGTCACCAGGTTGGTGCTGGGCGTCTCGCAGTACTCGATGTCAATCCCGCTGCGCTCCTTCAGCTCGATCGCGAACTCCGGCATGCGGTCATAGGACGCCGTGTGGAGATAAAGCCATTGCGCAACGCTCTCGCCGGGCACTGTTAGCGAGGTGTCGAGGGGGCCGCTTCCGAGCTCTTCGGAGGGCGTCGTGACGCACTTCTCGTAACCGGTCCAGGCCGGCCCATAGGTGAATACCGCCCAGGCCTTACCCGATGCACGGACGGCGATGGATTCGCGATCGACGATGCCTGTAGAGATACCCCGACGGCCCAAGTGATAGGCGATCGAGCAGCCGACGACTCCGGCTCCGACGACGATGACATCCTTACGTGTTGACATGGCGAGTCTCCCTGAGCACAACCGGGCATTCTCCGACGCTACTAGAAATTGCTCCAAGCGTAGCAATCAGCCGGAAAGGCCCTCCTCGCCCTCCGCCGCGCGGCGGGAGTCGGATCGCCCCCAAAGGGCCTAGCTCATGCCCGATCCCTTAGCGATAGTGCCCGGCGATGCAGTTAGAATTCCCTACTCTCGAACAGATCTATGCTGCGCTCCCGCTACCGAGCTTCTAGGAGAGAACCCCCATGAGCACGAGCGAACTGGAGGAGCGCCGACGCCGAGCACTCGCCCCGGCCTACGAACTCTTCTATCAAGAACCCGTTCATCTCGTACGTGGCGAAGGGGTTTGGCTCTTTGACAACGAGGGGCGCCGCTACCTCGACTGCTACAACAACGTGCCTTCGGTCGGGCATTGCCACCCGCGTGTCGTCGAGGCAATCGCTGCCCAGGCCGGGCGACTCAATACCCACACGCGATATCTGCACGAAACTGTTGTGAAGCTCGCGGAACGCTTGGGAACGAGGCTCTCGAAGGGGCTCAGCGCGTGCTGGTTCGTTTGCAGCGGTACAGAGGCGAACGATCTGGCGACCCAGATCGCCCGGACGGTCACGGGCCACTACGGCATGCTCGTCAGCGAGGGCTCGTACCACGGAAATTCCGATCTGGTGCTCAAGCTATCGACCGACAGCTACCCACCCGAGGACCGACCCGACTGGCTCGCTGTCACCGAAGCGCCAAACACCTACCGCGGCGCCTTCTGCGCTGGCGAGGAGGGCTGCAACGACGACGAGCTCGCTGCGCGTTATGCGGCATCCGTATCCGAAGCGCTCGACGATCTCGCGGCCCGGAACTTTCAGCCGGCGGCGATGCTCGTTGACACGAGCTGGGACGCCAACGGGGTTCTGATCGCACCCGACGAGTATCTTTCTCGCGCCGCGTCGATCGTGCGAGCCGCCGGAGGGCTCGTCATTGCCGATGAAGTGCAGGCGGGATACTGCCGGCTCGGCGATTCGTGGTGGGGGCACGAGCGATACGACGTCGTGCCGGACATCGTTACATTGGGGAAGCCGATGGGGGGCGGCCACCCAGTCGCCGCCGTCGTTTCGACCCCGGAAATCGCGGCAGCCTTCGGCAAGCACAGCGACTACTTCAACACCTTTGGCGGAAACCCCGTCTCCGCCGCCGCGGCGCTGGCCGTACTCGACGTGATCGACGATGAGAACCTACACGAGAACGCCCGACAGGTAGGTCAACACCTCGAGCTTGGCCTCGCAGCGCTCGCACGGGATCACGAGCTTATCGGCAACGTGCAGGGTTCCGGTCTGTTCTGGGGCATCGATCTCGTCAGCGACCGCGAGAGTCGGCGGCCGATCGACCCGACGGACGCAAAACGCCTCGTCAGCGCGATACGTCGAGAGGGAGTCTTGATGGGCCTGACGGGCAACCATGGCAACGTCCTCAAGCTACGGCCTCCCCTGCCCTTCAGCCGCGACAATGCAGACCATGCACTCGAAGTGGTCGATGGATGCCTGCGCGCAATGCGGCTCGGACACGCAACATCATAAATCTCCGAGCCTGCTCCCGTTTTGAAATTAGCGGTGCGCGCTGGCTCGCTGACCGCTTACCCGCGGATCGCCCGGTCTCTCTTGGCCTGACGGACGGTCTGAAGCCCGGGGATGCCGTTCACGCCGCCGCCGCCGTGCGTGCCGCTCGACGCATTGTAGAGACTTGGAATGGGGGTTCGATAGTCGGCGTAACCCGGCGCTGGGCGCATATGAAACAGTTGATCCAGCGAAATCTCTCCGTGAAAGATGTTGCCTCCGACCATGCCGAGATCCTGCTCCATGTCGCAGGGTCCGAGAACCTGGCGATCGATCACAGCGTTCTTGAAATTCGGTGCCAACTCCGTGTAGCCATCGATCACGCGGTCGGCATAAGCCTCGAGATCTTCTCGGTGCGGCGACTCACTCCACTCGTGCGGAACGTACTGCGTGAACATCGAGAAGAAGTGGATGCCGTCAGGCGTCAGTCCGGTATCGAGAGAACTCGGGATACATCCACCGGAGTACGGCGCCGTTGCACCGCGGCAGTCCCAGTGACAATCTCGTGCGACTCCGTGAATAACAGAGTTGTCGGTCGTGTAGAAGCCGACCGGCAACTCTGTATCAAGCTGACTCATGATGACTCATGGTTGCTGGATACGGCCCGGGCATGTAAGGTGGCCAAGTGACTGAAATAGCGGAGAAAATCGGCCAGGCGGCCAAACGACTTTCAAGACCGCTGCCTTCAACCGCTCGGCCACCTCTCCGCGAGGAAAATCGGGCAGTTAGAGCGTATCGGCGAGAGGCGCTATCCAACAAGTATCCAGCACTCCGAAGAAGACACTCCTTCATCGTGTCGTTCAGAAGAGCCTCGACACCTTGCTCTCCGAGGCTGAAGTATCGGCTGGGCCGTGCCCCGGGCGTGCGCAACTGACCGAGACGCTCCTCGGAACCCGTCTCTTGCTGAAGCTCTTGGATTGATCGCCCGTCGCGCCATGGTAGCCTCGAGGCGTCGCAGCGTAGATCGGCCATGGAGGCCATACGCGAAGACGGGAAGCTACAGGGTGACGGCTTGAATATCGCCATAGTCGGTGGCGGGAGCGCCGGCCTCGTGACCGCTCATCTGCTGGAGCGGGTACACCATGTGACCGTCTTCGAGAAGGCATCGATCTTGGGCGGCCATGTGCGCACCCTCAACCGCAACGTAGACTGTGATCTGCGGCCGGGGTTGATCCTGGACGCCGGCGTCATCGAGTTCGAACGACGCAACTTTCCGACCCTGATGCGCTTGTTCGACTCTCTTGGCTGCGTGGCGCGCCCGGCCCCCGGCACGACGACTTTCTGGACCCATGCCGGGGTGCACCACCTCTCGTCCGGCTCGATGAAGCGCGTGAGCGGTTCGCTTCGGGAGCGGCTGAGGGAACTCATCGATCTGCTCGAGCTCCGCATGCAGGAGGTCCGCTTCAACCGGCGCACCGCCTTGCCCGAGGCCACGCTCGACAGTCTCACGCTTGGAGATCTGCTCACCGATGCGGACGCAGATCGTTGGGCCGCACTGCTCGCCACCTACGCCTACTCGATCCCCTACGAACGGGTACGGCAGATGCCCGCGGGCCTCACGATCCCGATGCTGCGCGCCTTCGAGCACGCGGAGATGTGGGTGAGCTTGGTCGGCGGGTCCTGGGACTATCTTGGTCGAATCGTCGAGCGCCTCAAGGGTGTGGTGCACACCGATGCCCACGTATCCCAGGTGAAGCGCAACCAGGGTGGAGTGACGGTACACATGACATCGGGAGAAGTCCGCCCGTTCGACAAGATCGTATTCGCTGCGCCTCCAGACCAGACCCTGGCGTTACTCGAAGATCCCAGCGAGGCCGAGCGCCGTCGCTTTGGTGCATGGCATGCGAACCATGTCCACACGCTGGTACACCACGATCGAGGCGTATACGACCGTCGGGGCCTCGAGTTGATGACCGAGTTCGACGTGATCGAGACCGAGCCTGGTAAGGGGGGCTACAACTGCTACCTGAACTCCTTGTGTGGCATACCCGAGAACGAGGAACGCGCCTTTGGACTCGCCTTCGGAATCGACGCATGGATCGACCCGAAGAAGGTCATCCTCCGCCAGGAGCACCACACACCCGACTACACCGTGGAGTCGCAGCGCTGGCGCCACGAAGTGTCGGCCACTAACGGCGAAAACCACACCTTCCACGTCGGCGCCTGGCTCGGAGACGGGCTCCAGGAGGGTGCGGTCACCTCGGCGGTCGCCGTCTCCGGGCATCTGGGCGGTGCCTCGCTTCCGTGAGCGCTGTGGCGTGAGCGCTAGAGGAAGGTGTCCCCGCTGAGCTGCTCGTAAAGGGTCGATCCGGTCCAGATCGTGCCGGCGAATCCCGCGTAGCCAGAAGTAGCGTTGCAGAAGTAGAGCCCGGGCACCGAGGTTTGCCAGCTCAGCCGCGAGGCGCCCATGTTCGCAGGCGTCATGTTCGAGCCGTAGGAGTTGCCCCGAACGCTGTTCACGTATCTCTCATTGGTCGTGGGGCTCCCGAGCATCTCGAACACGATGTGCTCACGAAGCTTCGGCACGTAGTCGCGCTCGACTACGTCGAGGATCGCATCAAAGATGCTGCGCTTCGCGCGGCCGTACTGCTTCGGCTTCGAGAAGCGGAGGTTCTTGAAGCGCTCGTAGTCTGCCACGGTGAGGAACTCGATGATCTGCTTGCCGGGCGGGCAGTCGGATCGGTCCTCGGTGAGCAGGGTCGGCACCGTGACCGCGAAGCTCGGCCTGGTGTAGTCGCCGCGCTCGAGCATCGCTTCGAAGGCGACGTTCAGATCGGGCTCGTCAGTATGAAAGAGGTTCGATCGACCGAACTCGTGGTCTCGCAGATCGAGGCCCTCGACCACGCAGTAGGCCATGAAGTTCGATGGGGAGTAGTCGTAGAGCAGCTGATTACGGACGCGGAGCGAGAAGCGATCCGAACCCACCATCTCGCTCACTCGGCGCGGATCCATGTTCGCTACGACCTCGGCCCCGTGAAGCTCGTGGACCACTCCGGTCGCAATGCCGTGGTCGTCGACCTCCTCGGCCACCACCCCGCTCACTCGTTTCCCCTGCAGCAAGAAGCCAGTCACCCGGTGCCTCAGCCGCACATCACCGCCGTGCTCTCGAATGGTCGCGACCAGGCTCTCGATCACATGCTCGAAGTGACGGGTGGGGTAGTAGGCGCCACTCATGTAGCCGGTGAAGAGCGCCACCCAGGCGAAGAAGGAGAGCTTGCTCGGTGGCAATAGGAAGTCCGGCCACTGCAGCGCCAGCAGAGTCTGAGCCTCGAGAGGCAACCCGAAGGCGTCGAACACGGTCTGGAGCGTGGCGTTGCGGTGACGAATGATCCGACGAAAGCGATGGAGCCGCGGGATCATCCGAAGCGCGCGCGGCGCGGGAGGGAGAGAGTCGATCTCGCGCTCCGTCCCGCGAACCTCGTCCAGGAAGGCGCGGCAGCGATCGGCGTGGCGTGGAAACAGATCGGCGAGCCGGCTGGCCAGCATGTCCCAATCGTTCGGGATGTCCAGGGCATACCCGGGCATGCGCATGCGATCGAAGCCATCGGCATCCAAGCTCTCGAAGGTGACCTCGTCCTCGAGCCCGAGCTTGCGCAGGAAGCGGCCGACGGTGTCTTCGGGACCGCAGTTCCACACGTAGTGGAGCTGCGCGTTGAAGCGGTACACGTCAGAGGCATGGGCGTAGCTGAAGGTGTGTCCGTAGCCGCCGGGTGCGTGGTGGGCCTCGAGCACGGTCACCCGCTTGCCTGCTCGAGCCATGAGGGCAGCAAAGGCCAGCCCCGACAGCCCGCTTCCGACGATCAGGTAGTCCGGCCTCATCGCGTCTCCAGAGCAAAGGGCATCCCAGCTCGAAGCCGATCACATCCTCTGATTGTGGGGCATGGCAGCTTGTCAGCCCGAGGCTCGGAACGATAATAATAGGGGAGTCGGAGAGGAGGGAGGAGCCATTGTCCCGTCGAGATCGACTGATCCAGGAACATCGACATGACCCCTATGAGGCTCGAGGCAAGCCGCGCGAGCCAAGCGCCTGCCCGAGCTGTCAAGCGGTCTTCCACGACGGCCGTTGGCAGTGGGCCCGTCCCGTGGAGGGGGCGCACGAGGTGGTCTGCCCGGCATGCCAGCGCATCTCGGACGAAATGCCGGCAGGGATCTTGACTCTCTCTGGCAAGTTCCATCTGGAGCATCGCAAGGAGATCCTTGGCCTGATCCGCCATGCCGAGGAGCGCGAGGCCAAGCAGCATCCGCTCAAGCGGATCATGCAGATCGCCGAGTCCGAAGAGGAGCTGGAGGTAACCACCTGCGAGGCCAGCCTGGCCCGATCGATCGGAAACGCGATCCACCACGCCTATGACGGCGAGCTCGACTACAAGTACCCGGCCGGCAGCGGCGTGCTACGCGTCCACTGGACGCGCTGAGAGGCCGGGGCCAGCTCACTCGTACTTGCAGATTGCGGTGACGATCGGATCCACGAGCCGCGCGAAGTCGCTGTAGCTCATGCGAACGGCGTCTCTGTGCGTTCCAGCGTTGAACGTGATCTGCTCGTCGGCAGCCAGGGAGAGGCTCACGTAGACGGGCAGGTCGTAGAGATTGCCGAACGGCGGAGCCGCTCCCACTTCGCAATCGGGACAGATCGCCTCGATCTCATCCTCATTCGCGAGGCAGACCTCCTTCGCTGCGGCTGCATCGCGCAGGCTGGTGAGGGCGACGTCACTGCTGGCCGGTACCACCGCGATGGCCGGCCGGTCGTCGAGCATGACGAAGACGGTCTTTGCGAAGTCCGCCCCCGGCGTCCTGGTGTCTCGGGCCGTCTCCCTGGCTCGATAGTCCGTCTGATGAGAGATCACCTCGTATTCGACAGCATTCTCATCGAGGCACTTCTGAAGTCTCGGCAGGATTCCTGACATCTGACCCCCCTTTCGGGCCGTCCAATGACGGCCTCCACGGGCAAACCTCCGCACCAGAGCGAGATGGCAAGGCTCCGTGCTCCCAGAGCTACGCGACCGCGCCGGAGTCGACGGTCGACTCCGGCGAGACCATCTCGACGAGGTCTCTGTGACCGCCGAACTCGATCTCCTTCCGGCGGCTCGACGGGCGGAAGACCTGGATCGGGGCGTCTGAGCTCAGCGCGGCTTCCCGACGGGAAGGAGCCCGACCGGCTTGGTGTGCCCTGTCAGTCCGAGCACGCGCGAGAGATCCTCGTCGCGAAAGGCGCCGACCATGGTCGTCCCGAGTCCCAGCGCCGCAGCCTGGAGATAGACGTTCTGCGCGGCGTGTCCGGCCTCCATGTGCACGTAACGCTCCGCGCGCTTCCCATACTTGCGCGCCGTGCGCTCGTACACCGCCGCGATGACCACGATGGCGGGCGCCTTGGCCACCCAGTCCTGGTCGAGCGCGGCCTCGGCGACACCCGCTCTCGGGTCGCCATCCCTTACGAGCAAGAGGCGATGCCGTCGCGGGTCGTAGCGATACACGCCGGCTCGGATGCCCGACACGTCTCCGGCAACGAGATAGACCTCGAGCGGGTACAGGGCACCGGCGGAAGGGGCCGTCCGAAGGCCTGTTGGGTCCGTGATCCCCTGCGCGGCCCACAGGAGCTGCGACACCGCCGAGATCGGCAGCGGGTCGGGCGAGAACGCGCGAACCGACCGCCGCAACCCGAGCGCCCGCTCCACCGGCACCTCGCCTTCGAGGCTCGGCTCGGGGAGCGCAACCTCTCGGTTCCCACTCGCCATCGCCACTTCTCCCATGCAGAGCACCAACAAGAAGAGCCATGTGTGAAGAGGCATCGGGAATCCAGTCTATCCAACGTCTGGGGGTGGCGGTGCTCGTTGGGGCTAGTCCTCTGTCGCCCCGGCCGCGAGCTGCTGCAGCAGCTCGTGCACCTGCTCGAGCTCACGGCCAGCCTCGCCGAAGCGCCCCTCGGCCTGCAAGCGCAGGTAGCGCTCGAAGGCCTCGTTGGCGCGGTGGGCCTGCTCTGCCATAGAGCCCGTGGCCGCTGAGGAAGACGCCGGGCCGGAATACGTGAGGCCCTCGAAGAGCCCCTCGAGAGCCGCCTCGAAGATCTCGCCGTAGCTCAGGTCGTCCCCGTGCATGACGACGACGACCCGCAGCTCGGGGTAGGCGGCCGTGTCCGCCTGTAGATAGATGGGCTCGACGTAGAGGAGCGTGTCCTCGATGGGGATCGCGAGCACGTTGCCGCGGATCACGTTCGAGCCGCGCTGATCCCACAGAGTGAGCTGGCCCGAGAGGAAGCGGTCCTGATCGATCTTGGTCTCTACCTGCTGCGGCCCAGGACCCGTCTCTCCTTGGGGAATTTGTAGGCCAGGAAGCGGCCATAGTTGTCGCCGTCGCACAGCCCGTCGTCGCCTGATTCACGGTATCGGTCTCGCCAGAGATAGAAGGTTGATCTCGCGATTCCGAAGCGCCGGCACGCGGTCTTGATGTTGCCGTTCTTCTCTGCGTACTCGATTACCCTCTTCTTTCGTCTGATTTCTCGTTGGTCATCGGCCATCTAGTGTCCTGAGTTGGAGGTCCGCTTACAAAAAGCGGCCACCGATTCGAGGATTTCGTCCGCTGACTTGGTCCAGACGAAGGGCTTCGGGTCCTCGTTCGAGACGTCCAGGAACTCGCGGATCGCGCTCTCGAGCTGGTGGGTGCTCCGGTGAACGCCACGCCGCAGCTGCTTCTGCGTCAGTTCGGCGAACCAACGCTCCACGAGATTGAGCCACGACGCGCCGGTGGGCGTAAAATGGAGATGGAAGCGGGGATGCCTCACCAACCAGCGCTGGATCGCCGGTGTCTTGTGCGTGGCGTAGTTGTCGAGAACGACGTGGACATCGAGGGGTTCAGGCACCTCGTCGTCGATGCGGATCAGGAACTTGCGGAACTCGACGGCACGGTGTCGGCGGTGGAACTGCCCAATGACCCGACCCGTGGCCAGGTCGAGCGCGGCAAACAGCGAGGTGGTCCCGTACCGCTTGTAGTCGTGCGAGCGGCGTTCGGCCTGACCGGGACGCATCGGCAACAGCGGCTGGCTGCGATCGAGCGCCTGGATCTGCGACTTCTCGTCGACACACAGCACCATGGCCTTGTCCGGGGGGTGCAGATACAAGCCCACGACGTCGCGCACCTTCTCGATGAACAACGGGTCCTTCGAGAGTTTGAAGGTCTCACTGCGGTGCGGCTGAAGCGCAAAGGCCCGCCAGATGCGACTGACCGCGCTCTGGCTCATCCCCGTAGCCTTCGCCATCGAACGCGTACTCCAGTGCGTCGCGCCGCGGGGCGATGACTCCAACGTCTTCGTGATCGCTCGCTCGACGTCGGCATCGGAGATCCGACGCGGGGCTCCAGGGCGCGGCTCATCGAGTAACCCATCGAGGCGACGATCCACAAAGCGTTGCCGCCACTTCCCCACCATCTGGCGCGTGACGCCGAGCTCCTCGGCTACGACGCCGTTATTCTTGCCTTCCGCACAACGCAGCACGATGCGGGCGCGCAGCGCCAGAGCCTGCGCCGTCTTCGGCCGGCGGGACCAGCGCTGCAACGCCTCCCGCTCGCTCGGTGCAACCACCAACCTCGCCTTGGGTCGTCCCATCATCCCTCCCCCTCATGGTAAGAGCCAGATGATGAGTAGCATATTTAGTTATATAACTTATGACTCATGACGCTAGCGGAACAGTTACCTATGAGATCGGAGCGGCGTCCCTCGTCTGGGATCTCTCGCGGCGTTCCCTGGACGGCGTCATCCGCCGCTTCACCGGCGTGAGCCAGCTCGTGCGCGATGGAACCGCAGCGATCCGGATTCCAAGCTTCGCGCTCAGGGACAGCGAGAGCGGACTCTCGATTCTGACTCGCCCCGCGGTTCTGGAGCGAGACGGGGACGTCTTCCGGGGGGTCGTCTCAGTCTATGACGGCGAGCCTCTGACATCCTGGGATGACTACGAGCAGCTGCTGCTGGAGCTGACGGACTCCAATGACACCGACTCTGACGGGTTGCCGGACATCGTGTCGCTCCCCGAGCCTGGCTCGGCGTTGCTAGGCCTTTCCGCCCTGGGGTGCCTCGCCGGCGCACCGACGCCACATTCGGACGCATAGACGCGCCTAGCCTACGCAGGGCCGTCCTCGCAGCAATCTTCTGCAGCCAGGAAGGCTCGCCACGAAGATCTGTACCTCCGAGAGGGGAGGGGCCTCAAGGCCAGCGCGCGGGGCAGCCGATAAGTCCACCTTGGCGCAGACGCGTTGCCGTCTCGCGGGGAGGGACCAATGCCGTCCCTGAAATGGAACATCTCGGCTTTTCCGCACACGCTCGCCCGGGGCGTGTTCGTCGCCTACTTCCTCGGCAGCATCGTGCCCCTGGCCGCGCTAGGCGTCGTGGTCGAACGCTACGCCCTGTCCCCGACGGCCACTCCCGCGGACCAGTACTCTGCGATCGGCCTGCTCGCGTTGGTCGCTGGCATCGCTGCTCTGTCCCTGGGCAGCTTTCTGATGCTACGCCGACTGATGATCCGGGCCATCGAGAAGAACCTCTTCTCGGCCTACCACGACAACTTGACGGGTCTGACGAATCGGCTGCTGCTCAACTACCGCCTCGAGCAGACCCTGGCTCATGCCCGACATCATCAGGAGATGGCGGCGGTCTGCTTCCTCGACCTCGATGGATTCAAGCGCATCAACGACAGCCTGGGGCACGGGGTCGGCGACGAGCTGCTCCGCCAGGTCGCAGCGCGCTTGGAGGACAATCTGCGAGCGACCGACGCCATCGCGCGGTCGAGTTCGGGCCAGGTGGATTCCGCCATCTCGCGTCTGGGAGGTGACGAGTTTACGTTCCTGATCTCCGAGCTCTCGGATCGCGAGAGCGCGAGCGCGGTCGTGTGGCGGGTTCTCGAGGCGCTCCGCAAGCCGTTTGATCTCGAGGGCCGCGAAGTCACGGTTACGGCCAGCGCCGGTATCGCGGTCTTCCCGGTGGACGGCGAAGACCCCGAGACGCTGCTCCGGAATGCGGACATCGCGATGTACTGGGCGAAGAGCTGTGGCCGGAACAACTATCAGTACTTCGAGAAGGGCATGGACACGACGGGGCAGAGGAAGCTCAACATCGAGCGATGCCTCCGTCGATCGTTGGAGCAGTATCCCTTCTCACTGGTCTACCAGCCGATTCGCAACGCCGAGACCGGCAACGTGGTCGCCGTAGAGGCTCTGCTTCGCTGGGAAGACCCCGAGCTCGGTGCGGTTGGCCCCGCCGAATTCATCCCGGTCGCGGAGGACGCGGGCTTGATCGCACCCCTCGGCGAATGGGTTCTGCGGACCGCCTGCGCGCAGGTCAAGGCCTGGCAGGACGCGGGCTACCGCCCACCCCGGATGTGCGTGAACGCATCCGGCATTCAGATCCGCCATCCGTCCTGGGTGGCGCGCGTGCGGTCCATCTTGGAGAGCTTGAGTTTGAGCCCGGAGTGCCTCGAGCTGGAGATCACCGAGAGCACGATCCTCCACGAGGACGATGGCACGCTCGCAACCTTGCGGGAGCTCAGTGAGATGGGGGTCAGCCTGGCCTTGGACGACTTCGGCACCGGCTACTCTTCCCTGCGCTACCTCCAGACGTTTCCAATCGACCGCGTGAAGATCGACCAAGGCTTCATCCAGAGCCTCGGCACCGACATCGGCCGATCGCTGACAGGTGCGATCATCTCGATGGTGCACAGCCTGGGGATCGCCGCGGTCGCCGAGGGTGTGGAGACCCAGGAGCAAGCCGATTTCCTCTGCGCGACGGGCTGCAACGAGCTTCAAGGGTTCCTGTTCAGCAGGCCGGTTCCCGCCGAGGAGGTGCTTCGATTCCTCGAGAAGGAGAAGGCCGCGTAGCTGTCTCAGCGCCGCTCGAACCCCATCTCTTCGTACAAGCGCCGCGCTTGCTGCAGCTCTTGTTCGCGTGAGGCGGGGTCGAGGAGGGCACGCACCTCGTGGATGCGGGGACGGAGTGCGCGGGTGCCCATCTCGCCGATCAGGTCGCTTGCACGCGCGAGCTCTTGAAGGGCGCGTTCACGGGGCGGCTCGGGCAGGCGGGCCAGCACGTCCGCCAGGTCGATGCGAGCCGTGCATTCGAAGATGCGAGTGCCGAGTGCTTCGGTGAGGGCGGCGTGCTCCTCGGCGGTGGCAAGGCCGGCTTCGGGTCCTTCCGTTTCGAGCACGGCACGCCCGCAGTAGGCGAAGCTTCGTTGGAGATCTGTCGTCTCCGTCCAGACCCGGCGCAGCAGCTTTGCGGCATCGGCCCATTGCTCGTTCGCGAGCTGTCCCCAGCCGAGACCGATCATCGCCAGCCCGCGGATGTTGCGCGCGTTGATGGGTTCGCAGATCTCGAAGGCGCGCAGGCCTTGCGCGAGGGCGCGCTCGCGTTCGCCCATGACGGCAGCTCCCATGGCCGCCCAGCTGTGCGACATCGCGCGGGTCGGCGCGTCGGATCCGCGTGCAGCGTCCAGGCCCTGCTCCAAGAGGGCGCTCGCTTCGTCGCCGAGGCCCTGGAGCGTCTTCACCAGGCCGAGAAAGCCGAGTGTGGCCGGCCGAGAGTCGTAGCCGAGCAAGTCCGAGCGAGTGCCCGGATGATCCGCGGCGATGTCGCGTGCTTCCTCGAGCGCCGTGACGCTCGCGGCTAGCGAGCCTCGGAACATTTCGCACAGCGACGACGTGTAGCGTGCGGCCATGCGAAGCTCTGTGCTGCCCAGATCGTCGGCCAGCGCGATGACCTCGGGGAAGTGCGCGGAAGCCCCATCGAGGTCGCCCGTGAAGAGCTCCCAGGACGCGACTCCGTAGCGCAGCCGGGCACGCACGAGCGGGTCGTGCGACTCGCGCGAGAGCTGACGGGCTCGCGCTACGAGCTGGTCGCCGTCTTCGAGCCCGCCGACGCGCGGGCCCATCAAGAGGATCTGGCCGAACGCGTCCGCTTCGAGCGCGCGCGTATCGCCGGTCGGCGTGACGTCGCGCAGCAGGTCGATGGTCTTGTGGAAGTGGCGGAGCATCTCGCTGCTCTGGGTCAGCCCCGCCCACCGCGCCGCGCGGACGTGCCAGCGCGCGGAAGTGCCCGCGTCGCCCGCGGCTTCCCAGTGATGGGCCAGCAGGCCCGAGAGCTCGTCGAGGCGGTCGCCGGCGCGCGCCTCTGCGGCACGCGCGACGTTCGCGTGCAGCCTGGCGCGAGGCTCGGCCAGCTGGGACGAATAGGTCACGTCGAGAGTGAGCGCGTGTTTGAAGAGATACTCGGCCTCTGGGTAGAGCACGTGTTGAAGCAGGAACTCTCCGCGCTGGAGGCTCGCGAGTGCGCTCGCGAGCTCGTTCGCCGGCATCTCGGCAACGTCGGCGAGGAGCGATTCCGGGACCTCTCGCCCGATCACCGAGGCCATCTGCAGCAGTCGCTTGTCCCGCTCCGCGAGACGGTCGATGCGCGCCGCGAGCACCGCGTGCACGGTGGGCGGGATCGTGAGGTCGGCGATCCGGCTCGTCAGCCGGTAGGCGCCGCGCTCGCCCTCGAGCTGGCCGCTCTCGACCAGCGACTGAACGATCTCTTCGACGAAGAATGGGTTGCCGCCAGTGCGGTCATAGATGTGGTCGCCGAGGTCGGCGATCGATTGGTGGCTCCCGAGCAGGTCCGCGACGAGCTGCTGCACCTCTTCGGCGCCCAGCGGATCGAGCGGAATCTGCTGGTAGTGCGACTGCCGCATCCAGTGCGCCCGGTACTCGGGCCGAAAGTTGAAGAGCACCAGCGTTCGGGTCGTCGCGGCAACCTCCACTACCTGCGCCACGAAGGCCTCGCTGCCCGCGTCCACCCAGTGCAGGTCGTCGATGAAGACCACACCGGGCTCGAGTGCGCTGCGCGCCTGAGCGAGGTGGCGGACGAAGCCCAGCAGCTGTCGCTCGCGTTCCGCAGGGTCGACGCCGGCGACAGGCCGGTTCGGGTCGGGAACCCCCAGAAACTCGAAGAGCACGGGAAGCATGGACTGGAACTCGGGGGCGAGGAGCGTCAGCTCGCCTGCGATCTTCCGTCTCGCCTCCAGGTCGGTGTCGCTGTCCAGGATGCCGAAGCTCTCGCGGAGCAGCTCGAGCACCGGCAGGAAGGCCACCGATTGTCCGTGTGCCGGACAGTGCGCGGACAGCACGCGTAGCCCGCGTCCCTTGCAGTGCTCGATGAACTCGTCGCAAAGCCGGCTCGTACCGGTGCCGGCGTCCGCGACCACGCCGACGGCCCGGCCGCGGCCGGCGATCGCCTGATCGAGCGCGCTTTCGAGGCTGTCGAGCCCGGCGCGGCGTCCGATGAAGCGCGAGAAGCCGCGCGCGCGGGACCGGTCGAGCCGGGTGCGCTGGGTTCCGAGGCCCGTCAGCTCGTGAACGAGGATCGCGGCACTCAAGCCCTTGACCTCGAACTCGCCGAGCGGGCGCAAAGCAAAGTAGCCCTCAACCAGGTGCCGCGTATCGTCCGTGAGATAGACACAGCCCGGCTCGGCGAGCGCCTCCATCCGCTGCGCGAGGCCCACCGTCTGCCCCTGGGCGGTGTAGTCCATGCGCAGGTCGGCTCCGATCTTGCCGACGACGTCGCCGGAATTGATCCCGATGCGGGTCGAGATGCTGAAGCCGCGGCTGCGGCGCAGGTCGTCCGCGTACTCGCGCAGAGCCGTCTTCAGGTACAGCGCCGC
>PVMK01129870.1_pt1 | contig 18268 bp, 25 predicted proteins | sample 1853481 | NCBI WGS metagenome assembly PVMK01 (sample SAMN08533507, study PRJNA380276) | Marine sediment metagenome, whole genome shotgun sequencing project. | reverse complement strand
GGATGTGATTTTAAATTAGATGAGGATGCCGCGGTGGTGGTGGCCAGCATTTATGATCATACGGGTGGATTCGTAACTTCCTTTGAAGGCCGGAATCTCACCGCCGGCCAACGCACCCTGTATTGGGACGGCACCGATAAAAACGGCAATTCCGCAACCCCCGGAAACTATACGTTTGAAGTTATGGCCGCCGATGCCAACGGCAATAGTATTCAGGCCGCCACTTTTTTCAGTGGAATTGTCAATAAGGTAATTTTTGAGAATAACACCACCTATTTGATTTCAGGAGGCCAAAAGGTGGCGCTGGGCGACGTGATTCAGGTTACCGCTCCTGAGAATATGGATGAAGACCCATTAATCGCAGAACAAAATAACCCATTAATTAATGGAGGAAAATAAAAATGATAGGTTCATTATTTGCAGGAATTTCAGGGCTTAATGCCAATGCGATGGCCATGACCGTCATCGGCGACAACATTGCCAATGTCAACACCACGGCGTTTAAAGCCAACCGGTCGTCGTTTGCCAATGTGCTAAGCCAGTCTCTGGGGTGGTTCCACCGGCAGCGATATCGGCCGAGGGGTTGAATTCTGGGGGACCAGTGCCATGTGGACCCAGGGGTCCCTGGAGAACACCGGCAGTGCCACGGATCTGGCGATCAACGGTAAGGGCTTTTTTATCGTCAACGATCCCTCCGGTGCATCTTTTTATACCCGTGCCGGTCAGTTTTATCTGAATGAACTGGGCAACATGGTCAATCCCGATGATTTAATCGTGCAGGGGTTACGAAATCGATGCCAACGGCAATCTGGGGAACTTAACAGATATCCGCATCCCGGGTGAACGGGTGTCGCCGCCATCACCGACCGCTACCTTTACCTTTGATATCAATCTGGATGCCGGTTCCGCCGCGGGTGCGACCTACTCGACATCCCAATCCGTATACGACTCGCTGGGTAACGCCATACCGTTGACCCTGACCTTTACCAAACAGGCTGCCCCGCTGCGGGCACCTGGGTTGTCAGTGGCACTGTACCGGCTCCCAACGGTCCGGGTGTTGCATTTACCGGGGGGACAACCTTTACCTTTAAAGACACCGGTGATCTGATTTTACCAGCCGGCGATTTAACCCTGGACATCGTCATGGGCAATGGTGCGGCCAACATGCAGCTTAACTGGGACCTGGTTGGTGCCGCGGGCCCCCTCGGGGATATCACCGGTTATGCTGCGCCTTCGAATACCACTTTTCAGTACCAGGATGGTTATGCTTCCGGTGTGTTGCGGGGTATTTCCGTGGATGAAGGCGGGGTCGTTACCGCTGCCTACTCCAATGGCCAGTTGATCCCGTTGTTTCAGGTTGCCATGGCTGATTTTCCCAGCTACGAGGGATTGGTCAAACTGGGAAAAAACCTGTATGGCGAATCGCTGAATTCAGGCCAGCCGTTGCCCGGAGTTGCAGGAAACGGTCGTCTGGGCAGCATTTCACCCATGGCCATTGAAATGTCCAATGTCGACCTGGCCCAGGAGTTTGTTAAAATGATCACCACCCAGCGAGCGTTTCAGGCCAACTCCCGGGTGATCACCACCAGCGATGAAATCCTGGCCGAGCTGATTAATCTTAAACGATAACTATAGATAGCCATTAGCCAGAATGCCAGGATGCCGGGAGGCCCGGGAGGCAAAAAAATCATCTTCAGCCTCCTGGCTTTCAAGCCTCCCCGCCTCAAGCAATTTGAGATGTGGTGTAAATATTAATCTTTTTAATACAGGTGCCGCACCATGATCAAAGTAACACGTTTAAATGATTCTGTTATGGTGATCAACGTCGAAAAGATACAGTCGCTGCAGTCCACGCCGGATACCGTCATCACCTTTACCAACCATGATAAAATTATGGTTAAGGAACCGCTGGAGGAAGTATCGCAACGAATTGTGGAATACCGGCGATCAGTTAACTGCGCCCCTGGTGGTGGTATGGATACCTCGCCGAATTATGACCGGCGCACCAGTTGACTGGGGTGGAGGTGCCACCCAGACAGGCTTTTTTGATCTAGCTTTGTCGACCGTACTTAATTGACAGACATCTTCGTACTCTTGCTCGTTCTCGATCTGTTCCCTATCCTACGCGTATGTGTGTTTTTCGAATACGAGGACGTTATGGATGCTTAGGCCCTTAGTGGCCTTTATCTGACAACATATTGTAAGATGCGGCTTGATGTGTCAGGTGTCAGCGCCGCCGCTGGCCTGAAAAGAGTCCAGTCTGATCGTAGAAGAAACTCTAAAAAAGCGGTTCGCTGTTCCGACTATTTGTAGTTTCATATGAGGTGTCAGGATTTAGCGCCTTTGAGACCTGACACCCGAAACCTGACACCTGAAACCTACTTGTCAGGGTGAGTCCTCCACTGTGCAATCCGGCAGCCATCGTCAAAGACTTGACTCGTACTGAACATTATTGACGCCGGATTCCGGTCCCGGGTTGTGGTTTAGATGCTCGCCGGTTTTAGACGTCAAGACACCGCATTTACCCTTACCTCCTCCACTGATTTTCCATTTAATTTCATAGAGTTCCGCTCATTCTTCAGTTGTCCGCCATCACGCCATCAGAGAGCCGAGTGCCCTGGTATGTGGCACAATACTTGCTTTCTCAAGATATCTATAAAACCCGAATCAGCCTTTCAGGGGGGATTGACGAAATTTAAGGCTTGAGGCCGATTAGGCGATGCAAAATCCTGGTTTTAATCCACAGATTTCGCAGATTACACAGATTATAATGAATGTGAGGTGGAGATTGCAAAATCTGCCGGGTTTAATTCCCCGCAGCTTGCTGCGTTAGGATTGAATTTATCCTTCATTGATACCCCGTGGCTTGCCGCGGGGAAGTTCATTGAACTCATTTAAAATTCAATATGTTAAAGGAATAGCAGTTGGATATAGCAACACTGGTCGGAATTCTGGTATCATTCGGTTTGGTTATTGTCTCCATTTTGATGGGGGGCGAGGGAACTTGGTTTGTGAGTGCGCCGTCATTGATGATTGTTGGCGGCGGTACCATGGGGGCCACCTTGCTGGCCTATCCCCTGGTGGATGTATTAGGCGTTTTCAAAGTGGCAAAAAATGTCTTCATGCACAAATCGCAGGTCGTCAGTGAACTGATCCCTCTGATTTCTGAATTTGCCAAAAAGGCGCGGCAGGAAGGAATTCTATCCTTTGAATCCCAGCTGGGGGATATTGAAGATCCTTTTCTGGTCCAGGGCATTCAGATGGCCATAGATGGGATGGAATCGAGTGCCATCGAAGACGTGATGACCACCGAGATAATTTATCTGGAAGAACGCCACCGGCTGGGATCTGAAATTTTCAGCACCATGGGGACATTTGCCCCGGCCGTCGGTATGCTGGGTACCATCATTGGCCTGGTGCAGATGTTGATGCTGATGGAAGACCCCAGCCAAATCGGCGCACCAATGGCGGTGGCCCTTTTGACCACCTTTTACGGTACGCTTGTGGCCAATCTCGTTTTCCTGCCGATTGCCGGTAAGTTGAAAACCCGGAGCAAAGCAGGAAATACTGATAAAGCAGATGGTCCTCGAAGGTGTCATATCGATCCAATCCGGTGACAACCATCGGATTGTGGAACAAAAGCTGAAGGCCTTTATCGCCCCCAGAGCCCGTGTTGCGGCCGGCGCTGAAATGGCGGGTGCCTAGACACGCTATGTCCCACAAATACATTAAAAAAGTCGAACAGCACATCTAAAAGCCGAATCGATTTGATTCATTGTATTCTGAGATTCGTTTCGGATTTGAGTTTTGTCACTTGGGATTTATTTGTTATTTGGGATTTGTAATTTGGGTTTTGCCCAATTTCATTCTGGAAAAGAATGTACTACTAGATCAATCCGAGTTTTGTAAATTACATCAGGGACACAACACTAAATGGTTGTTTCGAAAAAAAAAGGCAGATTAAAAAAGGGTGAAGGCTTTTCAGGTGGCGGCTGGGAGATCGTTTACTCCGGCTTTGTTCTGATTATGCTGTGCTTTTTTATTATGCTGAGTTCTTTTTCGAGCATGGAAGAAGCCAAAATTATGCGGTTCGTCAAGTCTTTTGTAAGCGCTGTTAGTATTTTGCCGGGCGGCTTAAAACTTGATCCCGGTTCAACCCTTTTGACTGACTCGGCTGATATGGTGGAAAGTAAAAACGCTTTGGCTCAAATTTTTTCAGAATTGGAAAAACTGAGCGAAGACCTTAAGCGTAAAAATGATATCACTGTTGCTTATACACCCGAAGGTCTTGTTATGCACTTGTCGGACCGGGCCCTGTTCGATGTCGGTGTTGCCGATATTTCGCCCCAGGCCATTCCCCTGCTGAAAAAAGTCGGAGACATTATCAGACGAACTATCTTTGACATCCGCATTGAGGGGCATACCGACGATTTGCCCATACAAACGGTCCGGTTTCCTTCAAACTGGGAATTATCCACGGCCCGGGCGGTTAATGTATTGAGGTATTTTATAGAAATCGGCGGGATTTCCACCAGTCGACTTTCAGCCATTGGATGCGGCCAGTTTCAGCCCCTGGTGCCCAACGACAGAAATGAACACCGGTCTCAAAACCGCAGGGTCGCGATTGTTTTTCTGAACTCCGAAAAAAAAAGCAACCCGGTGGAGGGGATGCCTTGAATAAAAGAACCATCCGCATATCGAAAGAAAACGGTGATGACATGCCCGGCTGGCTGACAACTTTTAACGATTTGATCACCTTGTTGATGGTGTTCTTTGTACTGCTTTTTACCATGGGTTCGGTGGACACCAAAAAGCTGCAAGAATTTCAGTACGCCTTGCAAAGCGGTCTCGGCATTCTGGCTGCCGGTTCAAAGGTATCCATTGCGGTAAAGGATTCCCAGCCTAACCCCGATAAAGCGCAGCTATTGAGTCAGGCACAGGTTGAGGCCGAACCTGAAGACCAAAAGGTCCCAACAGACGCCCTTGATGAAGCGCTCAAAGCGTTTACTGAGGAACCGGGGATTAATGTCAGATATTCGAATCAAGGCGCCCATATTACCTTTGAAGATTTTTTGCTTTTTGACTTTGGCAAAGCCGATATCAATCCAGGCGGCCTGGTGTTTTTGAATAAGATGGCAACCTTGATTCAGAAAATTCCTTATCCGGTTCGGGTTGAAGGTCATACGGATAATGTGCCCATCCATACGGCCCGCTTTCCTTCGAACTGGGAATTGTCGATTGCCAGAGCCGTCAGTGTGGTTAAATATTTTGCCGCTGCCGGCAAAATCAATCCCCAGCGGATTTCCGCTGTTGGTTACGGCGAAACAAGGCCGTTGGTACCCAATAATTCGCCGGCAAATAGCAGCAAAAACCGGCGGGTGGAAATTGTCATAGCAACGGAGAGTGAGAGGTAAAATGTCGAATAAAATTCTCGTATTACTAATTGGTGTCATGATGTTGTTGATGCTCGGCTTGGGCGGCGGACTATTTATGATGTGGAATCAATTGTCTGCCTTGAATGTTCAACGTGTCGCCGATGCCGGCGAGCGACCCCAGCAAGTAGCTTCTTTAGATCAGCCCCTGGGTCCCATATACTCGCTGAATACCTTTATTGTGAATCTGGCCGATAAAGGTGGCACTCGGTATCTCAGGGTTACCATGGACCTGGAGTTGGGCAACCCCGAACTGAAAGATGAGCTCAACAAAAGACTGCCCCAGGTAAGGGACAGCCTTTTGATGATCCTGCCCACCAAACGGTATGAGGATATCAGCACGGTGCAGGGCAAAACAGCGCTGAGAGATGAGATGCTGGAAGCACTCAACGGTTTTTTGGGCCCAGGGAAAGATAACCAACATCTATTTTAAAGAGTTTGTGGTTCAATAGAGGCCGCGGATATGCCCGATCAGATTTTAACTAAAGAAGAAATCGACGCCCTTGCTATCAGCGATGGATAGCGGGGAAGTCGATCTTGAGGATGAAGCCAAATCAGAATCGGAAGTTGTGGATTATAATCTAACTTCCCAGAACGTAATGTTGAGAGATCAATTTTATGCTCTGGAAGAAGTATATGACAAATTCGCTACTAGGTTCGAGGCTTCGCTATCGGCCCTGCTTCAGCGTTCCATGGAAGTGGAATTTATTTTCACCGAAATGGTGAAATATCAGGAATGCATCAGCGCTTTTTCCTCCCCCACAAGCTTTACCCTTTTTACGATGGAACCACTCATCGGTTCGGCCATGCTGGCCATCGAACCGCGGCTTGTATATTCATTGATTGATTGCATGTTTGGCGGAGACGGCCGACCCACTGAACGCATGAGAGAATTTACCCTCATCGAGCAACGTATGATTCGAAAATTTGCGCTGGAAGTATTAACTAACTTTCAACAGGCCTGGGAAACGATCGACCCCATAAACATTGTTATAAAAAGAGCCGAAAATAAACCGGACTTTGTTCATTTAGCCTCACCGAATGAATTGATGGTGGTGATTGTGTTTGCAGTTAAAGGGTCTGGATTTTCCGGAAACCTGCACCTATGCATTCCATACCTGATGCTGGAGCCCATCAAGGAAAAACTTTCATCAAAATATCTGCACGGCAAAAACCAGGAGCATACCTGGATTGAACAAATTGAAATGCTATTGCAGGATACGCCGGTGACGATCATTGCGGAGCTCGGTATAACGACGCGCAGTATAAATGATTTGCTGGATCTGCAGGTTGACGATGTCTTGCAGCTGAACACCGGCCCCGAGGATTTAATTACCCTTACCGTTGATCATGTTCCGAAGTACCTTGGTTTTCCAGGCATTATTAAAGGAAACCGTGCCGTAGAAATCTCAACACTGCTTCAGAAGAATGGAGGCGAAAATTAGTTATGGCCGCACCCGATGAAACCAATGATCAGCCGGAATCCCGACCGGCTGACTTAAAGGAAACTGTTGAAACACCGTCTGCAGATTCAGCCGGAAAACCCGAGGATTCAACGGCCGGCGGTGAGTCGCCTGCCGCTGAAGGGTCTGTCAATATGGAATTTTTGCTGGATATTCCCCTGGAAATAACCGTTGAATTGGGACGGACGAAAATGCTGATCAACGATATGCTCAAACTCGGCCAGGGATCTGTCATCGAGCTGTCTAAACATGCCGGAGAAAGCCTTGAAATTCTGGCCAATCAAAAACCGATCGCCAGAGGAGAAGTCGTGGTGGTAAACGAAAAATACGGTGTTCGTCTGACGGAAGTCATCAGCCCCATGGAGCGCGTCGAGGGGTTGCGATGAATATGGCTCCGGATGCGATATCAACCACCCTGCAAATGTTGACGGCCCTGGCCATCGTACTGGGCGGTTTGTTTGTTGTTTTCTATTTGGTGAAACGCTTTTTGAAGAGAGAAGTCAGCGCATCGGGAAATCCTTTGATCAGAGTAATTTCCAGTCAGTATATCGGAATTAAAAAACACATTGCCCTGGTGGAGGTGCCCGGAGCTGTTCTGGTATTAGGGGTCTCAAATGATACGATCGCGTTGCTGACCAAAATCGAGGATCCCGGGGGTATTAGACGGCATCAAACAGGAAACATCCCGGATCACCCCCTCGTTTTCAGATCACCTGCAGCGGCTGACAACCCGGTTTAAGCCGGCTAAAAACAATAAATGACACTGGTTTGGCAATTAACCATGTGGAAACAGGTGTCAGGTTTCAGGTGTCGGGTGTCAGTGCCGCCTTGGCCTGAAAAGCGGCCGGTCTGATCGAACAGAAAACATAATAATTCACCGCAGAGTTCGCAGAGAACGCCGAGAAAGAAAATATTAAATAGAAAAGACAGAGCGAAGCGATACCACAAATCTTCAATCTTCAATCTTGAATTCCGGCTTGTCCGGATTAGGGGCTTGGTTTGCTTAGCGATACCGTCCGGAAAATCTATCACTATTTAGTTGGCGCTCGTAATGGCCGGGGCTTTTATTGGCGGAAGGCCCGGGGTGCAGGCGTCGGGTCGGTCTTCACCCAATGATGACGCTGATTGTGTTTTGTTCGATTTTTATGATGCCGCATTGCAGCTGGGGGGCTGAACCCGTCATATCTACTCCGTTTTTCAGCGTAGGACTGGAGAGTGCCGAACAGCCGGGCGCACCGACGGTAGTTTTGCAGATTTTCCTGCTCATGACCGTCCTCTCGCTGGCCCCCGCGATTTTGATAATGGTGACATCCTTTACCCGGATTGTGATTGTGCTTTCATTGCTGCGCCGTGCATTGGGCACGATGCAAATGCCGCCGAATCAGGTCATGATCGGTCTGGCTTTGTTTCTGACTTTTTTTATCATGGCGCCGGTGTGGCACAAAATTGATCAAAGGGCCCTGCAACCTTATCTGGATAAAAAAATCGGCAATCAGCAGGCCTTGCAAAACGCTGCCGAACCATTAAAAGAATTCATGTTTAAACAGACCCGCAAAAAAGATCTGGCGCTGTTTGTAGATATCGCCAAACTCGAACGTCCGCAAAATATCACGGACATTCCGACCACCGTGCTGATTCCGTCTTTCATCATTAGTGAAGTCAAAACGGCATTTCAAATCGGTCTATTGCTGTATGTGCCATTTTTAATCATCGACATGGTGGTGGCCAGTGTCCTGCTTTCGATGGGAATGATGATGCTGCCGCCAATTATGGTCTCGCTGCCTTTCAAACTCATGCTGTTTGTACTGGCAGATGGATGGTATTTGCTGGTGGGGTCACTGGTCAAAGGTTTTGTTTAATTCAGTTCACTATCCAGGATGCGACGGATATAAGTTGATAAATTATAGTGTAAACAGGTGTCAGGTGTCAGGTATGATCAGCAGCTATCCTGACACCTGAACACTGACACCTGACACCTATATAAGCGTCATACGTAATTAAAATATATCGTTAACCATCTAAATTAAATAAGTCGCAAAGAATTAATTGATGAAATTATGACTCCAGAATTTATAACCGGGTTCTTTTTTGATGCCATAAAGACGGCCATCAGTTTGGCAGCGCCGATGCTGTTGTCCGGTCTGGCGGTGGGTTTGCTGGTCAGCATTTTTCAGGCGGCGACCTCCATTAATGAAATGACCCTGACATTTATACCCAAAATGTTGGCCGTGGCCGTGGCATTGATTTTTTTCTTTCCCTGGATGATGCAGACCATGGTCGTATTTACTCAGAACCTGTTTGAAAATTTGAATTTTTATGTTCGCTAAATAAAAAGAATATGATCTCTTTGAACATTTCATTGCCGCACCTTCAATTGTTTTTTTTGATATTTATCAGAGTGGGTGCCATTTTAATGTCCATGCCCGTTTTTGACAGCAAGAGCATCCCTCTTTTCTTTAAGGTTGCCTTGGCGTTTGCAACCAGCATTATTTTGTTCCCGATGCTGAAGATAGATCCCATGCCGATGTCGACCCATGTTTTTACTCTGGGGATCAGTGTTGCGGGGGAGATTTTATTTGGGCTGGTCATTGGGTTTTCAGTCAAATTAATATTTGCCGGCGTGCAGCTGGCAGGGCAACTGGCCGGATATCAAATGGGGTTGGCCCTGGCCAATGTTATGGATCCCGTCATCCAGCCAGCAGGTGCCTCTTTTGGCACAATTTAATAATTTGTTTGCCTTGCTGGTCTTTATATCCATCAATGCCCATTACTGGTTTATAAAGGCCCTGACAAAAAGCTTCGAAATGGTACCGCCTTTAAATGTTCATTTCGGCGGTTCGCTATTGGAACAGTTGGTCAGAATGTCCGGAAATATGTTCGTGATCGGCATCCAGGTAGGGGCACCGGTTATTGCCGCTCTTCTGATTACCAGTGTTGCCTTTGGGTTGATCGCTCGCACGGTGCCCCAAATGAACGTATTTATTGTTGCCATGCCGTTGAAGATCGGAGTGGGACTGCTCTTTTCTCGGATTTGGCCTCCCGTATTTTTCAGCCTTTTTACAAAAAATATTCGGCGATCTGGCCAGCATATTTTACTCATGATCAGAGCGATGTCCTAAGCGAGGCGATTACCCTATGCCCGAAAACAGCGGCCAAGAAAAAACTGAACCGGCAACTTCTAAAAGGCGGCAGGAAGCCCGCAAAAAAGGGCAGGTTGCTCGAAGCCCAGAGATTTCTTCTGCAATGGTTTCTGATGGTTTCGATGGGGTTTTTTTATTTTGGCGGCGGTTGGTTGTTCTGGAATCTGTCGGAGTTTATCAGAGGGATTTATCAGAATATCGATACCTTGCGGATTTATACTATGACCGATGCCAGCGCCTTTTCTGTGGATGTGATTTATAGATTGTTGTCGGTGCTGCTTCCTTTTTTTTTACCGCTTGCGGTTGCGGGGTTTGTTGCCAATGTTTTCCAGGTTGGATTTCAATTTAACAAGGAGGCAATAGAGCCGAAATTTTCCAAGCTCAATCCGATTTCAGGGATGAAGCGCTTTGTGTCTCTTAAATCATTGGTGGAACTGAGCAAATCGATTTTAAAAATTCTATTTATCGGAAGCATTGCCTATTTAACTGTGAAAGGCGATATGAATGCCTTTCCGAACCTGATGCTTCAAGAAGTGGGACAGATTCTGGTATTTATCGCCCGGGTTTCACTAAAAATTTGTTTTTTTGTCTGCCTGGCTTTGATTATTTTGGCGGCCCTGGATTTTTTTTACCAACGCTGGCAGCACGAAGAAGATTTGAAGATGACCAAGCAGGAAGTTAAGGATGAGCAAAAGCAAACCCATGGTGATCCCAAAGTCAAATCGAGAATTCGCAGCATGCAGCTGGAAATGGCCAGGCGCCGCATGATGGAAGCTGTGCCCGAAGCTGATGTGGTGATTACCAATCCGACTCATTTGGCCATCGCATTGAAATTTAAGGCCCAGGAAATGATCGCACCCCTTGTGCTGGCCAAGGGCGCCGGACATGTGGCCCAACGAATTAAAGAAATTGCCGCCCAAAATCAAATTTCGATGGTTGAAGACAAACCCCTTGGCCCAGGCCCTTTTTAAAATGGTTGAGATCGGTGACTATATTCCGGCTGAACTGTATCGGGCGGTTGCCGAAGTTCTGGCATATGTTTACCGACTCCGCGGAATGTACGCCAGGCAATGACGAATGTCGAATGATGAATGTCAAATTAAGGAATGTCGTCATTTTAAAAGTAAAAAAAATCAAAAAGGCGGAGCGAAGCGACTTCCACCATTCATCCTTCGTCCTTCGTCAATATTCATTTAACTAATATGGCTATAGCTCAACAAACACAATTTGCCGGGCAGGTCCCGGCAATTTCTAAAAACAGTGATATTATCATCGCAGTGGCGGTGGTGGCGATTCTGGTATTCATGGTGATACCACTGCCACCGATGCTGCTGGATCTTCTGATATCATTTAATATCACCTTTGCGCTCATTATCCTGCTGGCTTCCATGTATACCCTGCGGCCCCTGGATCTGTCGGCCTTTCCCTCCATATTGCTGCTGGTGACCTTGTTTCGGCTGTCCCTCAATGTGGCTTCCACCCGCATTATTTTAATTCACGGCAATGAAGGCGCCCATGGCGGCCGGCAAAGTGATCCAGGCCTTCGGCAGTTTTGTGGTCGGCGGCAACTACCTGGTGGGGGATCATCATTTTTATCATCCTGGTGGTCATTAATTTCATGGTGATTACCAAGGGTGCGGGAAGAATTGCCGAGGTCGCCGCCCGATTCACCCTGGATGCCATGCCCGGCAAACAAATGAGCATCGATGCCGATCTTAACGCCGGGTCTGATTAATGAACAGGAAGCCCGGTCGCGTCGGGAAGAGATCTCGCGGGAGGCCGAATATTATGGCGCCATGGACGGTGCCAATAAATTTGTTCGGGGAGACGCCATTGCCGGCATCATCATCACCCTGGCAAATATAATCGGGGGGATTGGCCATCGGGGTTTTTCAGAACAAAATGTCTTTTGCCAGTGCCGCCCAAACGTATACCTTGTTGACTATCGGCGACGGTTTGGTGACCCAGATTCCGGCCCTGATTGTTTCGACGTCGGCGGGCTATTATCGTCAGTCGGGCCGGTGCGGAGTCAAACCTGGGAACTGAAATTATTTCTCAAATTTTATATCAGCCCCGCGCAATCGGCATTACCGCGATCGTTCTATTCGGTTTTGGAATTGTTCCCGGACTTCCCCTGGTTCCATTCTGGGTATTAGGATTTATCGCCGGAGGCCTGACGTTGCTCATCCATAGAGCCACTCAGCAGCAAATCCAGTGCCGAACAGGAAGCACGGGTGAGCGAGGAAAAAGCGGTACCCGTTGAGAATCTGGATTCCTGCCCACTGCTTGACATTCTGGCCATTGAGGTCGGCTACGGTCTTATCCCCCTGGTGGATGCCGAGCAGAACGGCGAACTGCTGGAGCGTATCAAATCCATCCGGCGCCAGGTTGCTTACGAAATCGGTATCATCGTCCCGCCGGTTCATATTCAGGATAACATGCAGCTGAAACCGGGTGAATATTCCATACTGCTAAAGGGTAATGAGATTGCCCGCGGGGAGTTGATGACCAATTATTATCTGGCCATGAATCCGGGGACGGCGGAAGAAAAAATCGATGGCATTCCAACCCGCGAGCCCACTTATGGGCTTCCGGCGCTGTGGATCAAGGAGAGTGCCAAAGAAAACGCTCTGGCCAAAGGATATACCGTTGTGGACCTGGCCGCGGTTATGACCACCCATCTGTCTGAGATTGTCAAACGCCATGGACCCGACTTTCTCGGTCGCCAGGAGGTCCAGCAGCTGCTGGACAACCTCAAGGAATCCCATCCCAAAGTTGTGGAAGAATTAGTTCCCAATTATCTGTCTTTGGGCGGGGTGGTTAAAGTCCTGCAAAATCTTTTAAGAGAACAGGTCCCCATTCGCGATTTACTGCTGATTCTTGAAACCCTTGCCGATTGGGCGCCCGTAACCAAAGATCTGGATTTGTTGACCGAACATGTCCGGCAGGCGCTGGCCCGAACCATTACGAAAATGCACCAAACCCCGGATGGCATCCTGCCGGTGCTGACCCTTGATCACGGTATAGAATCGGCCATTGCCGATGCCGTTCAGCACACGGAACAAGGCAGCCATTTTGCCCCTGATCCCAACGTTGCCCAGAAAATAGTCAACAGTTTGGCGCAAGCTCTGGAGAAATCTTCCTCACTCAATTATCAACCGGTGATTGCGTGTTCTGCTCATATCAGGAGTCATTTCAAAAAACTTGTGGATCCGTTCATTCCGAATATCTCCGTTCTGTCCTATGACGAGATACTCAGCAATGTTGAAATTCAATCGATAGGCACACTGGAGTTGACCGATGCAAATAAAAAGATTTGAAGCCAAAAACATGACGACGGCACTGCGTATGATCAAAGAAGAACTCGGCCCTGAAGCCGTGATTTTATCCGCACGCAGTCTTAGGAAAGGAAAGGGTTTTTTGGGGTCCTTGAAATATGCCGGGGTGGAAGTTTCGGCTGCTATCGACAATCAAGTGCCCCCGGCGAACCATGCCCGCGCTTTGCGGGGCCAGGACCCCTACCTACGGTCCCCTAAGCCCCGGATCAATGAAACCGAAACGACCTTCGGGAAAGACCGGGTGACACGAACCGGATTGCCGGCATCAGGTCCAAGATACCAACGCGGGTATAGCCAGAGGAAAAAGCCAACTGCCCGCAACGGTGTCAGGACCTTGTCAAGCTTATATCAGCAGCTGCTGCTGCAGGAAGTAGATCGCGGCATTGCTTCGGAACTCATTGAGGAAATCAAATGCATCCCGGCATCTGAGGAGCTGTTGTCCAGTGGTGATATTCGATTTCACTTCAGCTCGATTCTGGAAGATATGGGGGTGGCCGTGGAAAATAATGCCTTTGATAAAGACAAGTCCACTGTGATGGCCTTGGTCGGTACTACCGGAGTGGGTAAGACAACAACGATCGCCAAGCTGGCCGCCCTGCAAGTAAAGCGCTGCAAGAAAAGCGTTGGTCTTATTACCCTTGACAATTATAGCATTGCGGCCAGGCAGCCGCTGGAGACCTATGCTCAAATAATCGGGATCCCATTGGAGACGGCCGTCAAGGCAGCCGAACTGAAAAAGGCGGTGAAGAAATTTAAAGACAAAGAAATCATTTTAATCGACACCCCTGGAATAAATCCCAAAGATCAGGAGCAGATCCTGGAGCTCAAAGCATTATTAGCCAAAGTCACCGGATTACAAATCCAACTCGTATTGAGCGCCACAACCAAAGAAAAAGATTGCATCGCCATTGCAGAAGCATTCAAAGAAATGGGGGTTGACCGGATATTGTTTACCAAAACCGATGAAAGCAGTGTATTCGGAAACATTGTCAATGTTCTGATTCGAACCAATCTACCGCTTTCTTTTTTTGGCTGCGGGCGCAGAGTGCCCGATGATATTGAGGCCGGTTCCGTTCAAAGACTGGTCGATTTGCTTTTTCAGTCCCCAGGCAACAGCGGCAACCATCAGTTCAGAACCTCCGACGCGATTGCGGCCACAACGATGGTTGGGGGGTGATCACACCGATAAACAGCCGTATTTTGTGGCCAACAAAAATTCCGACGTCTACCATGGTACGGATTGTAAGTGGGCCAAGAAAATAAAACCCGGCAATATTATTAAATTTACCGGAGCGCAAGAGGCTGAAGCGCAGAATTTTCTACCTTGCAAAAGTTGTAATCCTGACCGAGACCAGGGAGTCAATCCCGGTCATTCGAAGACAGAAATGAGGCAGTACTCAAACTATCGCTAATCGCTTCAACCATTAGGAGACAAGCCCATAATGAGCTCAAAAGATCCCTCGAATAAGGTGATCAGCATAAACCGCAGGTGCGGTCAAAAAGGTGACCGGCCCGCATTGAACACCAAACGAAGCCGTGGCTCTCAAGCGCGGGTTATCGCCATTACCAGCGGGAAAGGCGGGGTCGGCAAAACCAGCATCGTGGCCAACCTTGGCTATGCATTTACTAAGCTGGGCAAGAAAGTACTTATATTGGACGCCGACCTGGGGTTGGGGAATCTCGATGTTTTACTGGGGCTGGCGCCTAAATACAATTTGTCCCATGTTATCATGGGGGAAAAGGCGATTGAGGATATCCTGATTGAAGGTCCGGGCCAAATGAAAATTTTGCCGGCTTCCTCCGGTATCCAGGAATTAACCCATTTAACCAGAGACCAGAAGATTAATATTTTCACGCAGCTAGACAGTCTGATTGATAGTGTTGATATCTTATTCATTGATACGGCGGCAGGTATTTCCGCCAACGTAATGGATTTTAATGCAATGGCCCAGGAGATCGTGGTGGTGGTTTCTCCCGAGCCCACCTCGATTACCGACGCTTATGCACTCATGAAGGTGCTGTCGCTAAAATATTCAGAAAAAGTCTGTAAATTACTGGTCAACATGACCACCCGTCCTGAAGAGGGGCGCGAAGTTTTTCGACAATTACACCTGGTGACCGACCGGTTTTTGGATATTACCACCGAATATCTGGGCTGCGTTCTGTATGATGAAAAGGTCACCAAAGGCGTAAAGAATCAAAAACTTGTGAGTGAATTATATCCGGATACGCAAGCCAGTCGATGTTTCAAGGATTTAGCCCGAAAGATTTCCCATATGCCGCCATGTCACCTTCCGGAAGGTGGCAGTAATCTGTTTTGGAGGCATCTGGTCCAGAATAACCTCTGAAATGACGATTGACGATTGAATATTCAATCGTCATTAGCCATTTCATGGGGGGAGATAGAATTTTATGACACCCGCACAGACGACCGTGAAAAATTTAAGCAAGAATGACACCTCCTATCGGGATCAACTGATTACAGAGTACCTGCCCTATGTGAAGCGTATTGTCCATCGGATTGCGGTCCACTTGCCGTCCACCATCGACATTGATGATTTAATGAATGTGGGCGTGATTGGTTTGATCCAGGCCGTTGATCGCTATGATCCGGGCAGAGACAATAAGTTTATGACCTATGCGGTTTTTCGAATTAAAGGGTGCGGTTCTCAGCGAGTTGAGGATCCCGGGATTTTCTTTCCCGGTCGAATCGACGAAAAATACGAGACCTGGAAAACACCTGCCTCCAGCTGGAGCAAAAGCTGGGCCGTGAAGTCGGCGACGAGGAGATTGCTGAGGAACTGGGTGTTGATATCGAGAAGATCCGTCGCACCAGACAGATGTCGAGCATTTCATTCATCAGTTTTGAGGAACTGGGGTTTTCTTCCCGGGATGAAAAAGAGAAGCTGTTGAGTTATCTCGTGGAGAACGATGATGATGCCCTATCCTTGACCCGATTGAAGGAAATAAAAGAAGCCGTGGCCCGGGCCATTGAACAGTTGCCGGAAAAAGAAAGACTGGTTATCTCGCTTTATTATTTAGATGAACTTACCATGAAAGAAGCGGGCAAAGTTTTAAACATTACTGAATCCAGGGTCTCACAAATACACTCCCAGGCGATTATGCGCCTGCGGGCCAAATTAAAGAGAGAAAAGCTGATAGGAGATTAAGCGGCTGCCAGAGGTGGTGCCATGGTGGACAATATAAAATTGAACAAAATTCTACCCTTGCTGTCGTCCACGGAAAGAGTGAAACAGGTGGACCGCCGACAGCGCAACAGCCAGGAGTCAGATTAATGATACTCTGAAAGGGAAAAAAAAGAAAAAAAAGAAAAAAAAAGATGGTGAAAACGTGGAGATCTCAGAGGCAGCTTTGACGGAGGATAGTGTCCAGGCGCCATCTCATACGGGAAACAAGAGATCCGCTAAGGACAAAAAACCCCGTGATGACCAACCCCGAAAGATAATTGATATACGGGTCTAGATCAATAAGGAGTTGAGATGGTATTTGACTTAGTGAAATATTGGGAAGTCGCTGTCGACGGTATTCAAATCTTTCTATGTCTTTTGATTTTATTTTTTCTGATACGAAATCGCAGAAGAAAAAAGACGCCCGAATGGGCGGAAGTTAAAACTGAATCCGGTCAAAGTTTTAATCTGCAGGTATTATCTCAAGCAATCAACCAACAGGTTGAGCTGGCCTTTTCCAATATTCTTGATTCTGTTGCTGTCGAACGACGCCACCTGGATAATCTGCTGCAGCTAAATCAATTTAACCCTGCGGGTTGCATCCCCACCGCAAACCAACGACCGCCGGTATTGTCTAAAAATGACGAAATTCTTCCAAGATCCAAAGAATTCGCAGGCAAGGACGAACATCGAGCACGAATTCAAAAGCTGGCCCTCAGAGGCATAAGTGCCAAACAGATTTCCGAAGAGTTAAAAACTCCCATGGGGGAGGTAGAACTTATTCTATCCCTACACTAAAAGAAAGCAATTACCTATATTTCGCATGCAAATAGCCCTCAGTGAAGTTCGAGATCAATTTACTGCAATGGACTTGGAGCGCTGATTGTTGCTCTAAAAATTCAGGTATTAACCGGCAAAAATTTCCTATCCATTGATTTCTAACCGGCAAATTGACCCCACCCAAAATGCAATAATTCCACCATCCAGGGCATGGATATATTGGTATGTCTCTTGCATGATATTTCAGTAACTGTATTTTTAAATGATTGAATATTTTCGATTGACTATGAAATGATGGAACAATGGAATTGAGGTAAACATATGAGTGGAGGCATCTATATGGCCGCCTCCGGCGCGCTGGCCTACGAAAAACGGTTGCAAATTATTTCGAACAATCTCGCCAACGCCAATACCGTTGGCTACAAAATGGATCACGTGCAATTTCAGTCTATTGATCCGGCTGATTTGCCGGCATCATCCACCCTGACTGGTCCTGAGATGAATACTTCCCAGGCCCAATCCTTCTGGTTTGAGTTTAATTCGTATACTGATTTCACTCACGGCAGCCTGAAAAACACCGCCAATGATTTTGATCTGGCGCTTATTGGGAAAGGATTTTTTTGTGTTCAAAAACCCGACGGTGTTCACTATACCCGCAAGGGGGATTTTACCCTGAACGCTGACGGTGTACTGGTGACCCGCAATGGTTGGCCGGTGATGGGCGACGGGGGAGAAATTACGGTGAATAATAAAGAAAATCCGCACCAGTATAAAAAATTTGCAGTGGATGAAGAAGGTAATGTGTCCGTGGATGGAAAGGAGATCGGCAGCCTTCGCATTGTCGAATTTTCTAAACCTTACAGATTAAGAAAGATGGGTGATACCCTGTTTAAACCGGCGGAAAACAGTCCCCCGGCGCAAGAGGCC
>PVMK01121518.1_pt1 | contig 18279 bp, 17 predicted proteins | sample 1853481 | NCBI WGS metagenome assembly PVMK01 (sample SAMN08533507, study PRJNA380276) | Marine sediment metagenome, whole genome shotgun sequencing project. | reverse complement strand
TAAAATCCTTGATTAAAGGGCCAAAACTCGCTTGACAATAAGGATTCAGGGGGAATAATCTATAATCATTGGTCGGAAATCCTTTTTTGTAGTCAGCCATCCCTCTCGAAGTCCCCCGACCACTATGGGTTAATTTTTTTTGGGGGGATTTGGAAGACTTTGACAGGAAGTTTTTTAGTGGAGGTTGCACATTGAAAAAATATAACTGGCAAACGATTTCATTTATGGCGATGGGGCTTTTTATCGCTGGTCTAGGTGTTACTGTGTCTGCTGGGGCCCAGCCTCCCATGAAGGAGAAGCCTGGTCTACCATCCAAAATCGAGGAAGAGGCCGCGAAAAGGCCTCCAGCCGGGATTGACGTCTCAAGGATGACCAATATTGAGTCCATCGGTTTCTTTTCCACAAAAAAGGTGGTAGCTCGGGGACATATCTTTTCGGATGAGACCGCGAGGGTTATCTTGGCCAAAGGCGATATGGTCTATGTGGCCATGAAAAAGGGGCGCCAAACCAAACCGGGCGATCTGTTCACCGTTTACCGCCAGACCCCCGATGTGGCGGGATATCTGATCTCAGCCCTTGGGAGGATTGTCGTCAAGGAGCATGGCAAAAAGGAGAGTAAGGGGGACCTATATAAGGCAGAGATTGTTGAGAATTATCAAGGGATGCGCGTGGGGGACCCTATCTTGCCCTTCTATCCCATTTCTTCCTGCGTCTGGCCCACCCAACCGGACTGGGGGAAATTGAAGAAGCTGAAAGGATGTGAAGATTTGCGGGAATGCAGGGTGTCAATTGTCTCCTCCAAGGGACAAAGTGAGATCATTGGCCAGTTCTCCGTAATCTATTTGGCCGCCGGTTACAACTACGGCATCCGCAGAGGAAACATCTTTAAGATAACAAAAAAAAGGGGGGAAGATGCCCCGAACAAACCGGTGCTTCCAGACGTGATACTCGGTCACATTCTGATCCTTGAAGCCAGGTTTGACACCGCCACCGGTGTGGTTCTATCTGCTTCGTCAGAGTTATCCAGGGGAACCCTTGTAAAACCCATTCCCTGGTCCCAGGTTATGAAAATCTCCTCCCTATTGCCCAGGTGTGTTCCTAAATGAGTTTGTTGTGGGGTAACTACTCAGGTGGATAGGCTGAAGGCTGAAGACTGTTAGGAAAAAGCGCATTTTGCAGCATGTTTGGTGCAAAAATCAGATATTTCCGCCAAAGTACGGCAATTGTGCTCTTCTGTCCCCTTCAGCCTTCAGTCTAAACAGCTTCAGCCTGACTACGTGAGTAGTTACGTTGTGAGTTTGGCGTTTCCATAGAAAATGCTTGACTAATTTGCACCAGCCTGCTTTATATTGCCGCCATTCTGTTCAATCGCGATCCGGAACAATTAATCCTCTATCATTTAAATTTTTTTGCCTTTCCATGAAAATGTCTTCAGATGAAAGATGCGCCTGGTTGGCCCTCTGTTTGACCCCCGGCCTGGGAAACACGCTAGTCAAAAGGCTTCTGGGGGCATTCGGGGATCCGAAAGATATCTTTAAGGCGGGCTTTTCAGAACTGTGCTCTGTAGAGGGTGTTCGAAGGTCGGTGGCCAGTGAAATTTTAAAAAACAGGTTTGTCTTAGAAGCAGAGAGGGAGCTGAAAAGGGTTGAAAAAGGAAACGTCCGAATTATTACCTTCTCAGATCCTTCCTATCCAAAGCTGTTGAGGGAAATTGATTCTCCCCCCATGGTTCTCTACGCAAGGGGGAAGGAACTTCCTCTGGATAAGACCTTTGTTGCCATGGTAGGATCCAGAAACCCAACACGCTATGGGATCAATGTGGCGCAAAAGATCGGGATCGGGCTTGCAAGACGTGGTGCGGGTGTGGCCAGCGGTCTCGCAAGAGGGATAGATTCTGCCTCCCACATGGGCTGTCTAAAAGGAGGGGGGTTTACCATAGCGGTCTTGGGGACTGGCATTGATCGAATCTATCCTGCCATGAACAAAAGGCTTTCAGAGGATATTGCGGAGAGCGGCACGATTATTTCTGAGTTCCCCATGGGTACCCCACCGGAACCAAGAAATTTCCCCATACGGAATCGGGTCATAAGCGGCCTCAGCAGGGGGGTGGCGGTTGTGGAAGCAACAAAAAAAAGTGGTTCCCTGATTACGGCCTCCTGTGCATTGGATCAGGGACGCGAGGTCTTTGCCGTCCCGGGGAGTGTCGATTCATTCAAGAGTACGGGAACGCATTTTTTGATCAAACAGGGGGCAAAGCTGGTGGAGAATGCAGAGGATATACTCGAAGAATTTGGATTCAACCGTAAGGGCGCATGGGATGGTGGTGATTTTAAGACGCCCGCTGCTGCTCCTGTGGACATGAATGAATTTGAAAAGAAAATATATGATATCATAGGAGATTATCCCACCCATATCGATCAGGTTGTCAGGTTGGGAAATATGGACCCGGGTCAGGTCTCAAGCATATTGATGAAGATGGAATTGATGGGAATGGTACAGCAACTTCCTGGAAAAATGTTTGTCAGGTAATTTGTTAGGTAATCAAGGGGCAAGAAGGGCTGGGTTGGTTCGGAAAAGTTGTTTTTGTGTAAGCCCTAAGGTGAACAAATAAATTTTTCGATGGGAGCAATTTAACAGAAATGTCAAAAAATCTACTGATTATTGAATCTCCGGCCAAGGCCAGGACCATCAAGAAGTACTTGGGGGCTGACTTCAAGATCATGGCCTCTGTTGGGCATGTGAAAGATCTTCCCGTCAGCAAGTTTGGGGTCGATATTGAAAACGATTTTGAGCCGGAATATGTCACAATCAAAGGCAAAGACAAGATCTTGAAGGGGCTGAAGGCCGCGGGAAAGGCCGCTGAATCGATCTATCTGGCCCCTGATCCTGATAGAGAAGGAGAGGCAATCGCATGGCATATAGCCAAGGAACTGGCGGAAGGAGGAAAACAAAAAAAGATATTCAGAGTCCTTTTTAACGAGCTGACGGGTAAGGCCATCCGGAAAGCAGTGTCCTCACCAAAATCCCTTGACAGGGATAAATTTGAGTCTCAACAGGCCAGAAGAATCCTGGACCGCCTTGTGGGTTATCAGATCTCTCCGCTTCTCTGGAAAAGAGTAAAACGGGGATTGAGTGCCGGACGGGTCCAGTCCGTGGCTGTCAAGATGATCTGCGATAGGGAGAGAGAGATCCAGGCATTCGATTCTCAGGAATACTGGTCTCTAACGGCCCATCTCAAATCGACCGAACCGCCCCCTTTTGAGGCCAAACTTTCCAAATACAAGGGGAAAAAGGCGGATCTGAAAAATGAAGAACAGACAAGCAAAATTGTTTCTGAGATAAAAGGGCTGCCATTTAAGGTCTCAAAGGTTGCTCAAAAAAAGACAAGAAAAAATCCGCTTCCGCCCTTTACCACCAGCCTTCTTCAGCAGGAGGCCTTTAAAAGATTGAGGTTTTCGGCCAAAAAGACCATGTCCATTGCACAGAATCTTTACGAGGGGGTGGAGTTGGGGGGCAGGGGACTTGTAGGGCTCATCACATATATGAGGACGGATTCCTTCAGGTTGTCAGAAGATGCCATTTCCGAGGCGCGGAAATTTATTCAAAAGGCCTTTGGCAAGGAATATCTGCCCGACAAGCCCAGAAGGTTTAAAAGCCGCAAGAGTGCTCAAGAGGCCCATGAGGCCATACGGCCTACTTCGGCGGAACTTGAGCCAAAAGCTGTTTTGTCATACCTTACAAAGGACCAGTTTGCCCTCTATAACCTCATCTGGACACGCTTTGTGGCCTGTCAAATGAGTCCAGCCATATTAAACAAGACTCAGGTGGAAATCATTGCCGGAAAAGCTGATTTCAGAGTCACCGGTTCTGTGGTTGTATTTAAGGGGTTTACGACGCTCTATAAAGAAGGCCCGGAGAAGGACAAAGAGGCTCAGCTCCCCCCACTACGAGCGGATCAAGAACTAGACCTCGTCAAATTGGATCCGGCCCAGCACTTTACCCAACCTCCACCCAGGTTTACTGAAGCAACCCTGATCAAGGCATTGGAGGAAAACGGTATCGGTCGGCCCTCAACCTATGCGGCAATTCTGGCAAACATCAGCGGAAGGGAATACGTGTCCATAGAAAAAAGACGGTTCGCCCCCACGGAATTGGGATTTTTGGTGACGGATCTGCTGGTGGAGAGTTTTCCCGGTGTAATGGATACGGCCTTTACGGCCCAGATGGAAAACAATCTGGACAAGATCGAGCGGGGAGAGGTCAAGTGGACCGACGTTTTGAACCAGTTTTACGGGTCGTTTGGGAAGGATCTTGAAAAGGCAACGCGTGAGATGAAAGGGGAGGTCCTTACTGACATTTCCTGCCCGGAATGTAATCGCCCCATGGCCATTAAATCGGGGCGAAACGGGATCTTCCTGGCCTGTACGGGTTACCCCGAGTGCAAAAACACTGGTAATTTTGACCGGGATGAGAAGGGAAATATACTCGTTGAAGCACCTGCTGAGTCGGGCAAAGAGGAGGGGACATGTGAAAAGTGCGGCCGGCCAATGGTGGCCAAAAATGGAAAGTTCGGATCTTTTGTGGCCTGTAGCGGCTATCCTGAATGCAAGAATATCTGGACACCGGAACCGGTTAGTACCGGGGTCTCATGTCCTGAAAAGACCTGCCAGGGGACGTTGGTAGAAAGAACATCCAGAAAAGGAAAACAGTTTTATGCCTGTAACCAATACCCTAAATGCCGGTTTGCCACCTGGGATGAACCTTTTGACGAAGCCTGTCCTCAATGCGGTACCCCGGTCTTGGGTATCAAAAGACCAAAAAAATCACCACCATCTCTTGTCTGCAGAAAAAAGGGCTGTGGCTTTTCCAAACCCCTTCCTTCTGAACTAAAAAATTAATGCACCCGAACCCCACTCCAGAAATCCTATTATTTCTCTCGGACTTATTGAGAAGGTACAAAGGCATTCCTCAAAATCCTGTATGTTTTGGCTTTTTATAAGCCCTAAGGAATTTTTTTTAGATATTTATCCAGCTCTGTCTTGGGGACCCCCAAACAGTACAATATGTTGATAATCTGATCCCCGCAAAAAAATCCATCGGCCCGAGTGGTTGTATCTTCCGGTCTGAAGGCGATGGTTAGCCCAATGTCTGCGGGTAGACGAGACAGGGCCGGACCATCACCAACAGCAATTACCTGGTCCGGTCTGATATTTTCCATACCCATGATCATTTCAAGGATTTCATTCTTTGTTCCGTTGGTCAAAACGGGTTCTTCCAATTTGCCTGTAATTATTTCATTTTGATCCACCTTGAGTGTGTTTGAAAACGCATAATCGGCGCCTGAGATTTCAAAGATCTTTTTCATGGAACAATCAAACCCGGCAGACAAGAGTGCAATCTTAAATCCCATGGATTTCAAGATCTGTATCAGCTCAACGGCCCCGGGATTGAGGGTCAGGGTCTCGCTTAGTTTTTCAAAATCATGTATGGACATACCTTCCAGGGCGGATGCGTTTTCCATGAGCTCCTGAGCCTGGCCTCTCCTGTCATCCCCGGATTTGGCTTGGGATTTGACTTTATTATCCGCCAATTTGGAACGTCGCTTTATCTTCTCTGTAAAATCTCTTAGGGAGGAGCTTTGGATCAATGTGGATTCGACATCAAAGACCACGATCTTTTTTTGTTTCTTAAATGTATTTTCCTTTTGAATCACGACGCTTTGGTCCATTTCAGCGCAAAGATCCTTTAGCTCTCCACTCATTTTTTCCATCGATTCATTATGGGTCAGATTTGCCCCGGTGATCATCTTCCCCGTGTCAATGGCCATTTCCGTGGAGAAAAATTTCCCGCGAGCAATCATCCTGCAATTTTCTATATTGATGTGATATTTGTGAAAGAAGGTGGAGATTCGTGAAATGATACCAGGCCGGTCCAGGCCCAAGACGGTCACCACATAATTTTCATCTTCCGTTTCAGGGGCAATTTTGTCCGTGTCGCAGGTCTCCAAGATAAGCTTCAAGTCCGTCTCCATCTGAATGGTCTTCAAACGGCTGATTATCTCATCTGTCGACTTATTTGATGCCGAAAAATCAACCGCTAGGGATATTGAAAACAGCCCTCTTCGGCAATTCTCTTCAATATCAGTGACGTTTCCCTTCATCTCAAATATCTTGGTCGTGATCTTTGAAACCAGCCCTGGGGAATCAACACCGATTGCCGAAAGACTGATAATCTTTTTTCCTTGGTCCATTTTCCATCACCTCTTATCAGTAAAAATTATCTTCTGTCATAAAAGACAAACAACTCTTCTTCATAATATCTACCCTTTATAACCTGGCCCGGACCGAAACGCTTGATCTCCTTGTCTCGAAGAAATTCAGAGAACCTCACATTGATTTCCTCCGTAGAGACATTCTCCTGGAACCAGTGGATCGGGGCGTTGACATTGAGGGGCCGTGCGGCTATCAAGTGGCGTGTGGTCTTGGGGGCAAACAGTCGACATTCTTGTGCCGCGTCGACGACCATGTTTTTTGTTATCTGAGGGGTCCAGATCACAATGTTTTTATCCCCCAAGCCATTGCAAAAGTCGGAGTCATGTGCTGACTGACACGGGATATATTCTATCTCGAGGCCTTCCTGCTTCAGTTTTCCCTGGATTTCCTCCAAGACCTCATAGGCAGCCACAGCATCATTTACGATCTCTTTAGGGAACCTGATGATGTTGTATAAACTGCCCTGCTGGACCCCGTAGGCAAAAGGATTATCTTCCATGATCCTGACAAAGGTTTTCCTGTCAGCCGCCGGCTGTAAACTCCCACCCATTTCCTCTGCAATCCGCTTTAGAATGCCAAGCCCTTTAGTGCCCGCCACCATTCTGAACCAATACTTAAGGGTGACTGAGTTGCTGAAATAGTCGATTTTACATACGGGAATGTGTTTAAAACCCAATTTCTTGAAGACATATGTCCGGTGGTTGCCGTCCAGTACAACGTTGTTTTCATCTATAATTACAGGGTTTTCCAAGTCGGCCCAATTCTTGAATTCAAGAATCAGTTTGTCAGCCACATGGGAAAGAATCCCTTCGTGTTCTCTCAGGGAATCCACCCGAATGACTTGAAGTCTTAATTTCAGGGCCTCAGCCTCTATGCAGAACATCTCTTTGTATCCGTATTCAGAATCTGGCCATCTTTTTGCATCCACCTTCTCATGGGTGGCGGTATGATCAAGGAGGATTTTGCTCGATTTTATCCGTTTCTTTTGAAGCGCTGAACCTGAGTAGTCATATTCCGGGCTATGTTTGCCCCAGCATCCACAAGCTAAGCACCATGACAATCATTCCGGTTATGACACCCAAAATGGGCACATGTTCCGTATCAAACGACTTGGCTACAGGAATCAATTCATCCAGAGAGATGACTACCATGATCCCGGCCACACCGGCAAGGACGAACCCCATGACATTTCCAGAGAGAAAAGGCGTCAGAACGATCGCAGCCAGGACCGCACCCAGGATTTCGCTCACACCTGAAAAAAAAGACCACAAAAATGCCTTTTTCCGACTGCCGGTGGCCGCATAGATTGGCGCTGATATGGCGATACCCTCGGGAATATTGTGAATGGCAATGGCCACGGCAATGGCAACTCCCAAATCAAAGGCTTCCATTGCACCGACAAAGGTGGCCATTCCTTCCGGGAAGTTATGGATTGCAATACCGATTGTCACAAGTTGCCCGGTTCGCATGAGCGTATGTGGAGATCTGTTGTTCTCGTCATGGCTCATATAATCGGGATGGTCGTGTTGGCCGAGGTAGTCGTGGGGTACCAGGAGGTCAATGAGAAAATATCCGCCCATCCCTGCGAAAAAGGCGGCGTGGGCACCCAGGAAACCAACCCCCGGTGTCTCTATGGCCTTTGCCAGGAGCTCCACAAAAGAGATCAAGATCATGACCCCTGCAGAAAATCCAAGGATAAAGCCCATAAATCGGGGCCCCGGTCTTTTTACGGCAAGGCCCAACAAGCTCCCGATGGTTGTCGATAGACCCGCTCCTGTTGCAAGGAGCAATGCACTCCACACAGGTCACCCTCCGCGTGTGATCCTTTTATTTATCAGTGAAAGGATTCAATTTGTCAAAAAACTTTGTAAGTGCTCAATAATTTCGGGCACCGTGGGGTTCAGCTGTTTCTCTCCGGCGCTCTCTAAACCTGTCCTCGTAGCGTGGCTGATATTTGGGGTTTTGCCGCAAGCATGGAGAAGTCAATAAGGGTTCATGTGGAGAAACCTCCAACTATCAGCCACTTCAAAAGTGAGAACTAAATTCGCTTTGAGAGAGCGCCTTCAAGAAACACCCGAACCCCACTCAAGAAACCCTATTATTTCTCCCGGATTTATTGAGAAGTTACAAAACTTTTTGTGATAAACCAAGCGTCGAAAAAATGCCTCTTGTCGAGTGTTAATGCCCCTCCTTTCCAACAGGATTTACCGAAGGGAAAAGCGACCTGTCGGTGTGAGGGATAAACTTTGCAGCGCTAAAAAGATTCATGAATTCCTGGTTCACGTTTAGTTCAAGATAGGTGATTTGATCTCGGATCTTGAAAATTTCCTCTCTGGCCTCTGCTGACAGCAGGGCCATACCTGCCCCTTTTAGCGAAGTGTTTCCCAGGGGAATGTATGTCTCCAGAGGGAGATCCGGGATCATCCCAATGGTGATGGCAGAAACCGGGTCTATATACGAACCAAAGGTCCCCGCCACATAAAAATGGCTTATCTCTTTCATCGGGATGTTTACGGTGTTGCTGATGGTCGTCAAAATGGTGTACATGGCGGCCTTTGAGCGTATGAGACCCTCTATGTCAATTTGGCTGAGGGTCAAGAGCTGACCTGTTCCTGATTCTTCAAGGGGTACAATGACAAGATGATTGATGCCGTCAATCTCTCTGAGGCTGCTGCCACATCTTTCGGCCTGATATTTTCCCCTCAGATCAATCATCCGCGCCAGAAAAAGCTGTGCCACCAAGTCTATCAAACCAGAGCCGCAAATACCAACCGGCTTGCGGTTATCGATGGTTCTTATTTTTAATTCACAGGTGTCCGGATCTATTACCACCTTATCAATAACTCCGGGTCCGGCCATCATCCCCATGTTGGTGACGCCCCCTTCCAATGCGGGACCCGCCGCGCCCGCGCATGCCATAAGCCAATCACAGTTTCCAATAACCACTTCGGCCTTGGTCCCCACATCCACCAGAAATGAGATGTCATTTTGACGGGTCATTCCCGAAGCCAGAATGCCTGCGATCAAATCACCCCCAAAATAGCTGCCAACATTTGGAAAGACCAGGACAGGGGCACAAGGGTTGATCATGAGGCCAAGCGATGAACCCTTTATAAGTTCCGGTTTGTTTATGACAGGGATATAGGGCTCGCGACAGATCCAGTGAGGATCCAGGCCCAGGAGAAGATGGGTCATTGTGGTATTTCCGGCAGCAGACATCCCTACAATTGAATCGATTTCAATGGCGTGTTTATGGGCGAGATGCTCTATTTCTTGATTAAGCCTTTTAATCAAAACGGTCTGCAGTTTTTCCAAACCACCCTTTTGGGCCGCAAAATGAATCCTTGTGAGGATGTCCGTCCCCATCTCAATCTGGGGGTTGTGAAAGGAGGTCTCGTCTCTGATCACCAGGGTGGATAGGTCTATGAGCTGTGTTACAACGGTGGAGCTCCCCACGTCCACGGCAAGACCGAATATATTCTTTTCCGGTTTGGGTGGAAAAATGTCGATCAGGTGCCATATCCCATGCTCCCGGAAGAGGACAGCGTCAACCCGGTAATCATATTCTCTGAGCCTTTCAGGAAGCCGTTTTATCATGGGAAAGTCGACACTTACCGCTTTGGAACCCTGGGACTTCTTGATTGCCTTGACCAGGCGGTCCACATCGGCCGTGTTATCTTTCAGGCTGGGGGGGGTGATCTCGAGGGATACCCTTTTGATCCAGGGCTTGGGTTGGGGCGTTTTTTCCATGGGTCCTTTGCTGGCAAATTCTGTTAAGTTATTTTTGGGAATGCCCTGCGTTTCTGGCCACATGGCCTTTGAGGACAGGGGCAATTCTAGAAAAACCAGCAGATACTATCAAGACCATTTTCAAAAAGAGGGCACCGGCATGTCAAATATTTGCCCCGGCGAAAAAAGATCCCGGCACTTTACACACCCAGGTGGCGGGGACCATTTATACATTTACTTTTAGAATTATCTCGTGTTAGTCCTTGGGGACAGGAACAAGAAAGGTAGCCGTCTCACGGGTTCCCCGCAGGGCGGGGAACCCGTGAACGCTTACCAAAAAAGATAGACGGAGAGATCTGGATATGGGAACAAAACTTACAATACTCTGTGACAACAATGCCATGCCCCTCACCCCCGTAATGGGTGAACATGGGTTTGCCTGCTACATCGAGACTGAGACCGGCAATTACTTGTTTGACACGGGCCGGGGTTTGGGGATTGTGCATAACTCGCTGACATTAAAGAAAAGCATTTCAGATATCCGCGCTATAATGCTCAGCCACGGACATATGGATCATACGGGTGGGTTGGTCAAGGTTTTGCAGATATGTGGGAAAAAGGATGTTTATGCGCATCCGAATATCTTTGCAAAGAAATTTCATGAGGCCTCAGGGAAAACCAGGTTTGTGGGTATCCCTTTTGATCGGACTTATCTGGAATCTCTCGGCGCGAATTTCATACTAAGTACTCAAATGACCGAGATAGGGAAAGGCATCTACCTGACAGGCGAGATCCCGCGGATCAACTCCTTTGAAAAAGGGGATGCAAATCTTTTTACTTATACAGATACCGGAGACAAGATACAACCCGATCCCCTAAAGGACGACCTTTCTCTGATTGTTGATACGGATAAAGGGTTGGTGGTTGTTCTGGGCTGTGCCCATGCGGGCATGATAAACATCATGGGTTATGCCATGGAGCAACTCGGTACCGACAGGATCCACGCCATAATCGGAGGAACCCATTTGATTGCTTCAAATGATGATCAGCTTGATAAAACTCTCAAGTGGTTTGATAAACATAAGGTGGAGCATGTTGGAGTTTCTCATTGCACCGGGCCGATAAAGGCATCGCTGTTGCATCAAAAGCTAGGGGACAGGTTCTTTTTTGCGTCTGTGGGAACGGAATTCAAGGCTTAAAAAAACCTTAACCGGTTCCTCTGAACCCGTGCCGTCGTTCGTGGTTTATCAACTATCTCAAGAAATATTAGGATCGGAAAGCGATCAACCGTGAACCCGACAACCTGAGTAGCTACGAATAACTATGCCTAAAGAATACTATTTTGTGAGCGACCTGCATATTGGCGGCGACGAGGCACTTGGGGTGTGCGACTTCGAAGAGCAATTGATCGATTTCATGGATGAAATTGTTCACCGCAAAGAGGATGCTGAGCTCATAATCATCGGCGATGTATTCGGCCTGTGGGAACTCACACAGGGCGAGGGCATTGAGAAACTCAAGACGCTGATTGGCCAGTTCCCACGCATCTTTGAAACCTTCCGGAGGGTCGGGCTGAAAGTCAAGATCACGGTTCTTCCGGGCAACCATGACTATGAAATCGCCTGCTACCCTGAGTTTGTAGACATTTTTAGGACATATAATATCGTCCTCGAACAAACCCCGGCTATCACCCGTGAGATCGTAAGCGCCTGTGGATAGAACATGGCAATCAGTACGACGTGGTCAACCGCATGCCGGATTTTGGTAATCCCCATGCATTGCCCATCGGCTACTTCATTACCAGCAACATGGTTGGAACAGCCGGGCGACGCTCAAAACAAGGGCGTCACAACTGGTTGAAGGATATCCAATCGGTGTACCCAACCGAGCTGGTTCCGGACTGGGTGATGTCGAACTATTTTTACAGGGAGATGAGCCCTCTGCTGCGATGGATGCTGCTGCCATTTTTACTACTCTCCGGATTGACGCTGTTTGTACTGGGAGGAGGTGTACTTGAATATTTCAATATAACCGACTCAAATATTTTTCTGGATAACCGAATCTTTAATTCTCTGGGCGATTGTCGGTAGCCTCTTTCAGATTATTCTGACTATAAATGCTATCGTGCTACTAATATTTCTCGCATTTTCAATTCCGTTGGGCCTTGTTTTGCGTGATTTGAAAAGGACGCTGAAACGATTTGGTATTGAATTGGATCCGGCAGAATTGACTGGAGAAAAAGAGGACTTGTACCTCGATGCCGCTCGGCAAATATTTGATGATTATCCTGAAACCGTGGCGTTTATATACGGGCATACCCACACACCTTCCATTCAGAAAGTAGGGGAGCGCTATGTAATAAACACCGGCACATGGCTAAAGCAGTTTGAGCGTATATCACCCCGCTTCGGATTTCTGCCTGCAATATACGTCCCTGTCTTTTGTCTTAACTACTTCCGGCTAAGAGCGGAAGAGGACAAGATCGTAATTGAATATCTCAAGGTTGATAAATCAACATCTTCAGATTTAACCCTGGTGCAGCGTTTGATGGTGTCAAAAAAGAGGATAAAAAAAATAGCATTAATACCGAAGAAAACGGTCATTGAACTGTAAACCGGTCTGTTGCCTGTTCACAAATGGGTGTCAGGCCTACAATCAAATAGCTCCCTCAAGATCCCGAATCAGTCCCTTGGCTTCTTTCTTACTTAAGCTTATCCGGGCTTTTCCGCCTCCGGGATGGGCTATGGCCAGATTCACCTCATCTCCGTTTGATTCAACCGACCAACGAGGACCCCTTTCAGGAAATTTGACCGATTCTGATAACCAGTCATCCGGTCTGAATTCGGCTATCTGGATCAGAACTCCAAATGCTTGCCTTGGGTGGATAAACAATTCTTTCCAATTATCAAGTTCTTCGCTGTAGCCAAAATAGGGAACATTGTTTCGATCCAGATGGTCTTGAACCTTCTTGATGTCCGGGGTTTCTATCGTGATGTGATGGACACCGCCCTCCCTCTTCGAAAGGAACTCCTTCAAGAAACCTCCGGCCCCATTCGGTGAGATCAGTTCGAGCCTTGTCAAATCCCCAAACGAAAAAACCTGCCAACGGAAGTCCCAAATTTCGCCTGGGCTTCCGCTGGCACCGGGAACAACCCCGAACATCCTTTCAAAAAAGTCACTGGCCTTTTCGAAATCCCTTACGGCCAGAGAGACGTGATCAATCCTTGAAAACAATTCCATAGCTAGCCAACACCTTTCTTTCTTTTCCCATTCATTTTGTCAGTTGAATCCTTATCTCCTTGCCTTTTTCTTCAATACAATATTCCTTAAAATCGGTTTGATCAATCATCCCTGAAACTTTTTCTTTGTTATAGCTGTGCGGGGGGTTGAACTTGGTATAGAATCTAAAAAGCAGGGAAATAATTTTCTCTTTGAAGCTCAGGGAGGCCAAATATTTTTTCTTATCAATATAAGATGAAACTCGTGCCGGGTCGTAGATCCATGTTTCTCCACCTGGTTTCAGGACCCGGTAGCATTCTCTTAAGACCCCAACCGGGTCATTCAAGGCATGGAGCATCCCGGTACTGAGGACCATGTCATAGGAATCATCCTCGAATCGAAGCTTCCCGGCATTGCCGACTTCAAAATTGACTCGATCGCTCACACCGGCCTTTATGGCATTGGCTCTTGCCATAGCTATCAATTTCTGACCGAGATCAATCCCATCTATTCTTATCGAAGGGGACTTCTTGGCTATCTGGATTGGGAGATAACCCGGACCGGTACCAAGGTCCAGAATTGTTCCCTCCCTCAGGAATGATACCACCTCTTCCGCTACAGGTTCATAATAGCTCTCTAGGACCATTCGGGTGGCCTTCTCATATATGGAGGCAAAAAGATCCGGAATTCGCTCGATAGTTGCCATTGGTTTTGATATCAGTTTGTTGGTAAAGGTCTAATTAACTATCCGCTTATTTCTTGACCAAAGTTTCTTTGAGAAAAAGGCAGGCCAGGAACGCCACAACTCCGCACAGAAAAAGAACAAAGAAGGCCTGTTGATACCCGACCAGGGTAAAAGCTCCGTCCACCCGACCGTTCTGCTCCAGCACATATCCCAAAAAAGGCTGAAAAAGGGCTCCTCCAGCAAATGGAAAGAGATTGACAAGCCCTATTGAAGTACCGGCGATCTGGACAGGAAAGAGCTCTTTTGTTGTGGTAAACCCGATTACAACAATAGCACTGGCGAAGATGCCGAGACCCAAACATAAAAGATAAAGGACTGAAATGGAAAGTGTTTCAGTCTGGGAAGCCAAAATTCCAGTAAGACAGACAACAATAAAGCTAGAGATAAGGAGCATGGGTTTACGCCCCTTGAGGACCCGGTTGGAGAAGAAACTGAGGAGAGGGCTACCGATGATTATGCCAATCGCCAGCATCGAGAGGATCTGGCCTGCCTGGAGCTTTGTGAGTCCATAGATCTGCATAAGATATGGGCCACCCCAAAGCCCGCCAAAGGAGAAAAAGATGGCGCAGTCAAAGAAAAACCAGATCGCAATGGGCCAAAACCGCGGACAATTCAGTACCCTTTTCATCCCTTCCATGAGCCCTATTGAGGTTAGGGCCGCGCCTACAGGTTCTGATAGAGACGGCCAGTTAAGATCATTCGGACGGTCGCGCACGAAGATCCAGACCAGGATACCCAGCAATAACGTAGCCATGCCCACCACTACAAATGAAAGACGCCAGCCGATCCAAGTGCTGAGCAACGCCAGGGGGGAGGCTGCGATGAGAGCTCCGAGCCCTCCCATGGCCATAAGAATACCGGTCATGGTGGCGAATTCCCTGATGCGGAACCATTCCGCCAAGACCTTCATGGTAGGGACAAAAAGCATGGAAATACCCAAGCCCACAAGCGTGCGACCAACGATTGCCCAAAACAAAGATTGCGAAAGACCCAACAATATGGAACCGCCAGCAGCAATACCAAAAAAAAGGCTGATGGTTTTGCGTGGGCCCCATGAATCAGAAAGGAGACCGGCCGGCAATTGCATTAGGGCATAAGGATAGAAATAGGCCGAGCCCAACAGGCCTAACATTGCACCTCCGGTATGGAGGTCACGCATCATATCCACCGCTACCACAGCCGGGCAAAGACGGTGAAAATAGACCAACGCATAACCAAAGGCCAGAATCCAAAAAATCAACCAGCGGTAATGAAGGGCTTTGTTCAAAGGGCTGGAGTTCATGAACGCCTCAAACGATATCATAACAGCTAGCTTACTATTTCCTCGATGATCGCTTTGACCGACTTTATTTTTTCTATCAGCCCTGCCACTTGGCCGAAGCTGATCAACCCAAGGTCGAGGTTTCCGTCGAACCAAGCCTTTCCTTGGTTGGCTTGGAGATTTTTACGGTCGAACATGCTCGGCGCTTTCAAAAGTTTCTCCACCAGTGGCGTTCGCAGAACACGAGAAAAGGTCTTTGGGCTTTGAGCTAACAGGATGGCATCGGTTTCTTGGGCCTGGCACAAAGCTTCCTTTACCTTTGGGTGCGCAATACACTCATGGGAGGCAATGAACCGTGTTCCGATCTGCACACCTTTGGCGCCTAAAGCCAATGCAGCCCGAAATCCTCGAGCATCCCCGATTCCGCCGGCAGCCAAAACCGGGATGTTGACTGCATCGACTACCATGGGTACCAGAACCAAGGTGGAAACGCCATTACGTCCTTGGACTCCGCCGGACTCCGTGCCTTCGGCGATGATTGCGTCAACGCCGGCATTTTCAGATTTGACAGCATTCGCAACATTGGGCACAACAGCAAACGATTTTACACCTTTATCCTTGAGATAGTTACAAACCTCCACAGGGGAGCCGGCAGACAAAGTAACGGCCGGCAATCTCATGTCAGCGGAAATTTCGGCCAAGTTCAATGCGGTAGGGGCCCAGGTCTGGATGTTAATGCCGAACGGCTTGTCCGTGATTCGTTGAACGGCTTCAATCTCCTGACGGACTGCTTCCGGTTGCTTCAGACCCGTGGCCAACAGGCCGAAACCACCGGCCTCTGAAACTGCAGCTACCATTTCCGGATTGGAAATCGGATACATGGCCCCTTGAATCAGCGGGTAGTGAATGCCGAGCATTTTGGTAATTATATTCACGGTTGTTTCTCCTTGAGCATCAATTTCTGAATCAGAATTTGTCAGCAAAAAAAAGAATTACACATTTTGATCAAAACCTCAATCTATCCTAGAAATAATCCACACCAAATCTTCGCCAATAACCGCCGCCTTTGTCAAAACCGATCTCAGAATTTAGGAGGGATAGCGATCCCCTGGAAATCGGAAGGTGTTTGGCTTCTTAAACCTAACGTAGGGCATGGGTGTCAGCGCCTTTCATACAGTGTCACTTACCTTGAGAGGAACCGCTGCGGCTTCTGCGCCTTCCGGGTCCGATGGCGGATGCTTTTTCAGTTCAGTGGTCCCTAACAAATAAATTCAGATAAAGAGTCGGTGAACATGAAAATTGGCAACCGGAAAAAGTAATTTAGCCGCTCGCTTGACGCAGGAGATGGCTGCTTTCTGAATGGAATTTAAACCTTGATAAGCCCCCTTAATGGTGCTATTAAATAGTCCATATTAAGAACCTTTAAAGGAGTTTATCATGCTCACCAAAATCTATGCAGATTTTGCAGTTAGTATTAGCGAGTTGAAGCGCAATCCGCAGGCACTCATTGACAATGCCCATGGAGAAGCGATTGCACTGCTTAACCGAAACAAACCGACAGCTTACATCATCCCTGCCGAAACCTATGAGTTGTTGATGGAATTGGCTGAAGATATAGAACTGGGCCAAATCATCGAGGATCGCCAAGCCGAAAAAGCCGACGCCGTCGAGATTAAAATCGATGAGCTATAAGCTTAAATTTTTACCAAGCGCGTTGAAAGAGTGGCGGAAACTGGCACCGGAAATCAGAGCACAATTCAAAGCGCATTTGCAACGAAGGGTTCAAAAGCCACACATTGATATGGCAAGGATCAGGGGATATAAGAATCATTACAAAATCAAATTGAGGTCCGTCGGCTATCGGCTGGTTTATGAGGTCGAAGAAAAGGAAATTACTGTTTATGTTATCTGCGTTGGACGCAGGGACAGCATTTACAAAATACTCAAAAGGCGCAAATCTATCCCCCGGACAAGCACATGATGCAAGGTCCCAGGGGAGTCCGGTCTTGCCTGCCTCGTCATAAGAGAGCCCATGAAGTTGGTTCCCAGGGTTCATCATAGATGATCTGTAGGGCATGGGTGTCAGGCCTACACATTTCACACATCTCAATATTCATACAAATTTTGAAATTTTGGAACAAATCATAATCAGGCCTAAACTTGTGAAATGCGGGTTTCTTTATTGTCAACTGTGTAGGCCTGACACCCATGTCTTTTTTTTCTTCTTTCCTCTTTTTCCTTTGTCTTTTTTGTTTTTCTAAAATCAAGTGCCTATTCAATAATGAGATTCGGGGTTATTTCCCTTGTCTGAATTTCCTTTTTGCATCGTTTATCAGCTCATACATATCATTTATTTCAGATGCCGACATAGCCCCAAATACTTTAAAAACCTGTTTAAGCTGGAAATATATCCTAGTGGTTGAATTAAGTTCCTCCACCTCGATATCCAACGCATTAAATAATTTCCTTTTTCTGGGCCATAGTTCACACCCTTCAAGGTATTTTTTGAGAACATCATGGAGGCTAACAGATTTATCCCCTTTCTCGATTTTGAATGCCTTAAATTTACTAATTGGTAATCTATCCCTTTTCAGAAGTTCAGTCTCTTTTAATGTCTTGGATACGAATATGATTTTTGCCATATTGCCCCTTTTTTTTATCCTTTCTCCAACCATTCATGTGGGAATGGGGGACATCCTATAATGCCCCTGTCAAGAAAAAAGTTGATGCCGATAAATTGTAGTAAATTCAAAGGGATAAAAATTCGTTATTTTTTGAATATAGTTCCCCATTAAGTCCTTAGCAGACTTTTGTTACTTGTTCGGTGAGTCTCTCACTACCAATGAACCCTGCACCTAATCGTTACAACTATCCGGCATACCACACAAAGGCAGCTGCCAATCATCCCTTATCCAGGTTGCAAAGTTCAGTGAGAGGCTCTGTATTGTCCCTCCCGAGGTCCTTGGTGGCCCCAACGCCCTTCATCGAGCTCTCTCACCGAATTTTAAATTGCTTAATCTATCTTGAGATAGGCCGGATCAAACGGCTCTCTT
>PVMK01129618.1_pt1 | contig 18284 bp, 18 predicted proteins | sample 1853481 | NCBI WGS metagenome assembly PVMK01 (sample SAMN08533507, study PRJNA380276) | Marine sediment metagenome, whole genome shotgun sequencing project. | reverse complement strand
TTGATCAGGCGGAAACCATGACCGAAGAAGCCGCCAATTGCATTCTGAAAACACTTGAGGAGCCTCCGGAGACCTCTCGGATTATCCTGATTACTTCCTTCCCTCACCGCTTGCTCCCGACCATTCGATCCCGCTGCCAAGCCTTCCCATTTCACCCCTTGGGCCGGGAAGAAATCCTACCCTACCTGGAGGATCATCTGCCGGAGGATCATCCGGAGATGAGGGCTTCCTTGGCCGAGGGCAGCATCGCGGTAGCCCTAAGCCTAAATCTTGAAGAGACGCTCGAGCAAAGGGACCGTATGCTGGAGTTGTTGACCTCCTGGTGTGGGCAGGAGTCCTTCGAATCCCTATACAAGCAATGTGAACAGCTTCCCCTGCGAAGTGAACTCAAAACGCGCGAGGGCGTTCGGCGCTATCTGAATCTCCTCCAACGACTCGGTGAAGATCTCTATTTCCTGCAGGTGGACACTCCCCAACGGATCGTCAATCAGGATCGACTGGACGACTTGCAAAAACTCTCAGAAGGTGTAGAGTTGAATTGGGTTAGAGAGTTTCTCTACCATGTGGACCGAGCCCGATGGGACATCGACCATTACGTGAATCCGCTGATGTGTTTCGAGACCCTTTGGCTGATCAGTTCAAGGGACACTAACAATGTTGGAAATCGTCACCGTCAAGTTTGAGACCAATAAGTCCACGGCCAAGCTCTTGGCCCGTGACGTCGAGTTGCGCGTCGGAGATCGCTGCATCGTCAGCACGAAACGGGGAGTGGAGTTGGGTCTTGTCATCCATGGCCAGAGGGCTGAGAATCTCGATCTGGGCGCCTCTAAAGTGAATAAGGCCTTACGAAAAGCCACCGAACGGGATCTCTATCTTCACGAGAAGAAGAAAGATCAGGAAACTCGCGCCTACGAAATATGCAAAAAATTGATTCGAGCCGATAAGCTCCCCATGAAGCTCTCCCGGGTTGAGTATATCTTCGACGGCAGCCGGGTGATTTTTTATTTCACGGCAACGCGACGTGTCGATTTTCGCAGCCTGGTCAAAAGTTTAGCTCGGCGACTGCGTGCCCGAATTGAAATGCGGCAGATCGGGGCACGTGACGAAGCCAAGTTAATTGGCGGAATGGGGTGTTGCGGCTTGGGTGAAAACTGCTCCGCCCGGTTCTTGAAGGAATTGAAATCCGTCAGTGTTCGAGCTGCCAAGGAACAGGGTCTGACCGTAAACCCTGGGCGCCTGTCCGGAATGTGTGGCCGATTAAAGTGTTGTTTGAACTATGAGGTCGGTGCTGCCGGTGGCTGCGGGTCCGGAGCCTGTGCTTAGTATCTCTCACTAGCCTGTTTCTTTGGCCTTTTCTTTCAGTTTGATACTCCACTCAGTAAAGCGCTTGACTTCCTTTGAGGAGTCACTGCTCTGGACAAATTCATCGCACACTTTCACTGCCTCCATAAAGGCGTTTTGTTTCTCCAAGACCCCGACCAGTTTTTCGTAGGCTTTTGCCCATTTGGGATTGAACTGGATCGCTTCCCGGTAGCGCGCTTCAGCTGCCGTGTAATTGTGCCGTTTGTAGTAAAAATCACCGATCTCTACATGTTCTTTGGCCTTTTGAGGGTCCGGTTCAGGAGGGCCTTCCTCGACTTCATCGACTTCATCGACTGGTTCAGCCGTAGGATCGACTCGAATCAGTACCGGTTTCCTCCCGGATCGACCTTCCTGCCCGAACAGGGGAAACCCAAGAATCAGGAAAAAATGAAGAAAAAGATAGATGAAAAGTCTCATCCTTTGCAGATCAGTCTATTTGACTCTTTACCTCTTGTCAAAAGCTGAGGAGGATGCTAGGCTATGCCGTAGTAAGCTTTCTGAAGCATCTGAATCTTTACCAATTGTCCGTTTAGCGTTGAGGAAGAGGCGCTTTCTGTTGAGGTAGATAATCATGGTTAACCGGAAGTTAATACGTCCGTCGTTGTCCGACCTGAAGGATCAACCCCCTTCAAAGTATATCGAGGGTCAAAGAAAAAAGGTTCCTCCGGAAGCGACCAATGCTGAGCAATACTACTACTTGAAACAGATGTCGAACAAAACTCCGATGGTCGTCCAGCTCGTTGACGGCGAGGAAATCTTCGGCATGATTGAATGGTACGACAAACATTGCATCAAGGTGAACCGTGAAGCAATGCCGAACTTGCTGATCCCGAAGCACGTCATCAAATACATCTTCAAAGAAAGCGAACTCCAGGAAGTTGGCACCAACGGCCCTTTCGAGAGTGAGAGTGACATGGAATGAACCTGGCTGAACCCGTGAAAGGGTTTCCTGTCGTTTTCTCGACAGGGGATCCCCATGGGATCGGCCCGGAAGTCATCCTGAAAGCACTTTCGAAATTCCCCACCATCCATCCCATCCTTTTTGGAGATCCTGACTACCTCGAAGGGTTAAGGCAAGATCTGGGCCTGTCTTGCGATTTGGATCAGATCGAGATCATTGCATCGGGTCATTACGACTATCCTCCTGCATGGGGCACATTGGAGAAAGAAGCCGGCCGATTTGCCCTGCAATGCCTGGAATCGGCCGTTGAGTACTGCCGGGAAAGGCGTTTCCCATTGCTGGTCACCGGTCCGATCAACAAGAAAGCAACTCATCTTTGCGGATCTACTCGACCTGGCCAAACCGAGTTAGTGGCCTCTTTTTTCCCCACGGCAACTCCGGTCATGGCCTTTTTCTCAGAGCGCCTGCGGGTCCTCCTCATCACCGCTCATATTCCTTTACGGGAAGTTCCCTTAGCCCTTCACCACGATGAACTTGTCAGCAAGACAGAGGTTTTCATTGAAGCCCTCCGCCGCATCGACATTTCTCAGCCGCGACTGGCTCTTTGTGGCCTGAACCCTCACGCTTCTGAAGAAGGTTCCTTTGGTGACGAGGAGAAGACCATTCTCGAGCCTGCTGTTCACACACTGAACAAAAAGTATGGCCCTGAGACGGTCTCTGGCCCTTTTCCTGCAGATACGATTTTTCGCAGGGCTCTTGAAAACGAGTTTGATGGTGTCATCGCCTTATACCACGACCAGGGGTTGATCCCCCTGAAGCTGGTGGCATTCGAATCTGCCGTGAACGTGACCCTGGGCCTTCCTCTGGTCCGGACTTCCCCAGATCATGGAACCGCCTTTGACATCGCCGGACAGGGTATTGCCGATTCCCGAAGCATGGTACAGGCTATTGAATGGGGAATCCGGCTGGCGAGAAATAGCCGGAATTTGGGGACAGGCCCCGAATTCGGAAATTCTTGGGCCAGTCCCTAAATTCTCGCCAGGACGTGTTCATAGGCCCGTTGGCAAGCCTGAACATTGAAGCGCACAAGAGCCTCGCTCGACAGCTGAAAGGCTTCTTCTAGAGCCTGGTAAAACTTCGGCAGTTCCTTGATTTCGTAAAGAGGCACAAGGTACTCACCCTTGAGGAGAAAGTAGTGGGAGAAAAGCGAAACAATCAGCGGAGAATGGTGCAAAAAAGGATTGATTTCGTACAGGCGCATCTGTGAGAGACTCATCTGTTCTACCGCGTGCATGTCGGCAAAACTGGGACTGCGGACCCACTCAAAGAACCGGTCCATGGCTCCAGGAATAAGAGCAGGGTCCACCGGTTGGTGAGTGGAAGTCAGAGGCTGGCTTGAACCCTGCCGGTAAGAGTTTTCTTGATCGGGGATCAGGAGTTCCTGGAGATCAAGAAGATCGGTGGAATCCAGTTCATCCATGGCTTTGGTGAGATCAATCACAGCCGAGAGCAGACCCTCTGCCTGGGACCGGGAAACTTCCCGTTGGCCCTGATCAGGGCTTGGGGCGCCAGGGTCGCCCACCTTGCTGAGCTCGTATTTCAAAAGGGTAGGTGCCAGGTAGTGGTCAATGAGAGACTTGAGATCGGTTGTCCGTTTGCCCAATCGTTGCTTTTGCTGGTCGAGAGAGGCCAATTGGGCTGCTAACTGCACTAGCTCGAGACCATCTCCACCAGAGTTCTAACACCGAAACCGGTGGGACCTTTGAGGCCTTGATTTTCCTTGGATAGATCCACTCCCGCGATATCGAGGTGACACCAGGGGACGCCCTCCACGAACTCCTCGAGGAACTTGGCCGCGATAATAGCGCCTCCCCAACGGCCTCCCACATTCTTGATATCGGCAATGGAGCTGTCGAGTTCCTTTCGATACTCATCATCCAGAGGAAGCCGCCAAAACTTTTCTCCCGAGCGCTCCGCGGCCTGCAAGAGCTTCTGGCAAATCTCGTCATGATTACTAAACAGGCCTGCTCGAAGATCTCCCAGCGCAATGACACAGGCCCCGGTGAGGGTTGCTACATCGACCATGTATTCGGGTTCAAGCTGCCGCCCGAAACAGAGGGCGTCAGCTAAGATAAGACGGCCTTCTGCATCCGTGTTGAGCACTTCAATCGTCTTTCCACTCATGGAGCGAATAACATCTCCCGGACGGAGTGCCCGGCCACTCGGCAGGTTTTCGACGGCTGGGATGAGGCCAACGATATTCTTCTTGAGCTGCAGCTGAGCAATCGCCTGCATGGCCGCAAGCACCACACAGCCCCCCGCTTTATCCGACTTCATTCCTTCCATCGATTTCGGGGATTTCAAAGAAAGGCCGCCGCTGTCAAAGGTGACTCCTTTCCCCACCAAAACAATGGGTTTCGCGTCGCTTTCAGGTGCTCCGCGGTGTCGCAGCACGATAAATCGGGCCGGTTCATCACTTCCACGGGCCACGGCCAGAACAGCTCCCATTTCCCTCTTTTCCATTTCGGGCTCACCCAAAACTTCAATTTCCAGGCTGTATTTGTCGGCCAAGTCAGTGGCTGTCTGAGCGAGGCTGGAAGGATTGACCCGGTTCCCCGGTTCGTTGATCAGTCTTCTGGCTAAATTGGTCGCCTCCCCTAAGATTTCACCCCTCTTGATGGCCTCTTCAATTCCCCCAGTCTCCTCATCCACCACAAAAAGGATGTCTTCGATGAAGTTCGGCGACCTGTCCTTGGTCTTATAATCATCACCTTCATAGGTAGCGATAACCGCTCCTTCAGCCGCAGCCTGAAAGGAAAGTTCGGGATCCGTCTGGCTGAGACCGTGGACGGCCAACCGTTTGAAGTTGTAGCCTTTCACATGACCTACGGCTTTGATCATGAGGCTGCGAACTGATTGGGCGTTATAGTTCTTTCTTTTCCCTGCTCCCAAAAGAATGACTCTTCCGGCACCCAGCTGGTCGGGCCGGTGGATGACAGAAACTCGGCCTACCTTGCCCTTCCACTCCTCGGTACTCTTCAGCTCACTCAGCAGTCCATCTAGTTTTTGATCCAGTGTGGAGGTCAATTCCTCTTGATCATTGTCGTCCTCGAACAGGGGAATCATCAGGGCATCGCACTCGATAGAATCCCAAGTCCCCTTCACCAGTCGGATATTCATCACTTTCTCCGTTTCAATTCCGTTTGTACTTCCCGTTCAATCGTTTTTCGTCGTGAAGTCTCTCTTTTGTCGTGGATCTGTTTACCTCGGGCCAGGGCGATCTCTACTTTAACGTTTCCATTTTTAAAGTAAACAGAAAGGGGAACAAGGGTGAGGCCCTTTCTTTCGGTCTTCCCGATAAGCTTGTTGATCTCTCGGCGATGAAGAAGCAACTTTCTGGGGCGCAACGGCTCATGACTGGCATGACCTCCATGCGAATAGGGCCCAATATGGCAGTTTTCCAGCCAGGCCTCCCCTCCCTTAATTCGTGCGTAGCTTTCTTTCAAACTAATCTTGCGCTCGCGCAGTGCCTTCACCTCGCTACCCAGTAAGGCAATACCCGCCTCGAAGCGATCCAAAATTTCATACTCGTAGAATGCCTTTTTGTTCTTACCCACAATCTGTTCAGACATCGCTCGCACCGTTGAGAAAGGCTTCCAGGGCACTGTTCCAGGTTCTGAGCAGGGGGATCCCTTCGAGTTCCAATAGATAGTTCTCGAGTACCGAATTGGTCGGCCGCCGAGCCGGTGTTGAGAAGGCGGAACTCTCCACGGGATTGACCCGGAGACTGAGTCCACTGAGGGAAACAATCTCACAGGCCAACTCATGCCATGAGCAGTTTCCCGAGTTGGTCACATGGTACGTCCCAAGTTTTTTCCCTTCCACAAGACAGAGTGTCATATAGGCCAGATCACTGGTGAAGGTGGGGCTACCCCGCTGATCACTCACCACATCCAGGCTCTCTTTCACTTGTGCGAGCTGCAAAATCTTCTCGACAAAATGAGATCCTTTCGATCCAAAAAGCCAACTGGTACGAACAATCAGATGCAGTGGGCAAAGCGACCGGACAAAACATTCACCCGCCAGTTTTGATCGCCCGTATTCGTTGAGAGGGTTGGTTGGATCCCACTCCCGATAAGACCGCTTCTGGGTACCATCAAAAACGTAATCCGTGCTGTAGTACACCAATCTGCTACCGTTTTCAGCAGCTACCACCGCCAGGTTCCTGGCTCCCAAGGCATTGACTCGATAGGCCTCAAAGGGATTGGACTCCGCCTCATCGACGCGCGTTAGAGCCGCTGTGTGAAGAATCCAATCCGGTTTCAATTTGGAAATCTTCTGCCGAACGTCGTGAAGTGAGGCAACATCGGGTTGGCGCGAAGAAAGGGGATAAATGGAGTGCTTGGCGAATGCTTTACACAGTGCCTGCCCCAGCATTCCTGTAGCGCCCGTAATGGCTATTTTCATGTTGTGCGTGGGTTCACGAACTCTTCAGGGTCTGATCCCGTTTTTCGTACATCTGTTCGTAATAATCAATATAGGCACCACTACGCACACCAGCAACCCATTCCGGATTTTCCTGGTACCAGCGCACCGTCTGAGCAATTCCCTCTTCGAGGCCAATCTTCGGCTTCCAACCCAGTTCCCGTTTAAGGCGACTGGCGTCAACCGCATATCGGCGGTCATGACCAGGCCGATCGGTGACAAACTCGATGAGTTCAGGAGGCTTTTTCAATATCCTGAGAATTTGGTGTACCATTTCCAAATTCTGTTTCTCTTGATCACTTCCGATATTATAGACCCGGCCGGGCTGACCCTCCATCAACACAGATTGAAGTGCCTGACAGTGATCTTTGACATGAATCCAGTCCCGCCTCTGGAGGCCGTCTCCGTAAACAGGAAGAGCTTTGTTTTCCAGTGCATTGAGAATCATCAGAGGGATCAATTTTTCAGGAAACTGATGGGTCCCGTAATTGTTGCTGCAACGAGTGACAATCACGTCCATCCCATAGGTCTTGTGATAGGACCGAGCGAGGAGATCTGCTGCCGCCTTGCTGGCCGCATAGGGACTGTTGGGAGCAAGAGGGCTTTCCTCGGTGAATTTTCCCGTCTCATCCAGGGACCCATACACTTCATCAGTGGAAATCTGGATGAAGCGTGAGACCTTTCTTCGGCGACAGGCTTCAAGTAAAACGTGCGTCCCTTCGATATTGGTTCGCACAAACACCGAGGCGTCGAGGATGCTCCGATCCACATGGGTTTCTGCAGCGAAATTAATGACCGCCTCGATTCCCTTGCTGAAAACTTTTTCCACATCTTCAACGGAGGCGATGTCTCCGCGGATGAACGTGTAGCGAGGATCAGAGGACAGATCGGAGAGGTTTTCCAGGTTGCCGGCATAGCTCAGGCTATCCAGGTTCACAATGTGAACTTCATCCTGCTCCATGAGCATGTAGCGAATGAAGTTGGAACCGATAAACCCCGCTCCTCCGGTAACCAGCAACTTCACGGTGTGTTCCTACTGGTTAAGTCCACGGACTGCTCCTCTTTCTCGTTGCTGGTTGGACTTCTCTTTTCCTTCCCCTGTGCCACTAAATTGTTAGCTCGTAAAAGAGACTCAATGGTACCGGCATCCGTCCACCAACCCTCCAGGATGTCGTAGGTCATCTCCCCCTGCTCGATGTATCGATTATTGACATCCGTAATTTCCAGTTCGCCGCGCTTGGAAGGCTCGAGAGTACGAATGATATCGAACACTTGGTGGTCGTACATGTAGATCCCCGTGACGGCGTACTTGGACGGTGCAACTTGCGGCTTTTCATAGATCTTCACCACCTTGTCACCTTCCAGTTCAGGCACGCCAAAACGCTCACAATTCGGAACTTCCTTGAGGAGGATCTTGGCCCCGGCCGGCTGTTGTTTAAACTTCTCCACATAGGGGCGAATAGAATCCTCAATGAGGTTGTCCCCGAGCACCACGCACAGTCGATCCTCTTCGACAAAAAACCTGGCTAGTGCAAGTGCTTCGGCAATTCCTCCTTCTCCCTCCTGGTAGGCATAGTGAAGATGACGAAGACCAAATTCTCGGCCATTTCCGAGCAAACGGAGAAAGTCGCCCGCATTGTTCCCACCCGTAACCACCATGATGTCGGTGATGCCGGCGTCCACCAACACTTCCAGAGGATAAAAAATCATCGGCTTGTCGTAAACAGGCAACAAGTGCTTGTTGGTCACCTTGGTGAGCGGCCGAAGTCGCGTACCCAAACCTCCTGCCAGAATGATTCCTTTCATGTTGTTACCCGCAGTTCTGTGACTGATTCGATACAGATGCTAGCATACTGAGATAGAGTTTTTCCGTCTCGTTGAGCTTCCTCTCTAGTGTAAACGTTTCTTCGATCCGTTGTCGTCCGGCGCAACCCATCTTTTTCCGGAGTTGGGGAGATTCAAGGACTTTGCACAAGCCAGCAGCCAGCTGGTCCGCATCGTCAGGGGGGACTAGAACGCCCGTTTCACCGTCGATAACCAGTTCAGGGATTCCACCCACCTGAGTCGCGACGATCGGCAGTCTGCTGGCCATGGCCACTAAAATCCCTGAGCTCAAACCTTCCGAGAGGGAGGGCAGACAAAAGACATCGAAATTCTTCATCAAGGCCTCGCTGTCGGATCGAAACCCGGTAAAAGTGACCTTCTCGTCAATACCGAGTTCCTTGACCCTTGCTTTCAGGGTGGACATCAATGCGCCTTCTCCCACCAAAACGAAGTGTACACCGGGGATTCTGGACAGGACTCGGGAAGCTGCCTCCAGAAGAGTATGATGCCCCTTTTCCGAACTCAGATGGGCCACCGTTCCCACCACCAATCCACTGTTCCCATAATCAAAGGCGGGAGCCTTCTGGGAATCCACCCAGTCCAGGTCAACCCCTTCGTAGATCACCTTGATCAGTTCGGGGCGAACACCCCCCTCGATCAAGGTTCGGCGAATGCTGACCGAGACAGTCACGACGCTTTCCTGCATCCAATTGTATTTCACACGGCTCAAGGGCGTGCTAAGCGGAAAATTCACACGCCTGGAACAAACTCTCAGTGGAACCCCACGAAGCTTTGAAGCCAATCCGCCTAAAACCAAGGGGCGGGGGGTGTTCAGGTGAATGATGTCAAAATCTTGCTTGCCCAAAATCTTCCATAGCTGGAGAAAAGCCCAAGGGCTCACCTCGTTGCGTTGTCTAAAGGAATAGGTCTCAATGCCCGACTGCAGGGCTTTGCCGCTCAAGGGAGAATCGGACGGCGCCGCCAGCCAGACTTGATGTTGACGATCCCTGATGCCCAGGATCAGAGAAAAGAGCTGCTCCTGGCCACCTCGCCACACCCGGTCGGTGTCCACGTAAAGGATCTTCAGGCTATGCATCCCGGGAGTTCATCGGCATCTCTTTCGTTGAGCCTGTCTGGATCTCCCACAATTTCAGATCCTTGAAAAGACTGGATACCGCAGCCAGAATGGACACGGCCAATCCGGGCTTCCCGTCCAGAAACCCCAGACGCAGGAGATAGTTTTTCAAAAATATGGCAGGTGGGTGACACAGGAGGTGGACCCACTGAGCTCTTTGACCCTCCTCAAAGCGGTCCCTGGCCGCCAGAGAGGAGAAGCGTTCCAACTGCTCAAGGTACTCAGAGAACGACGCATAGGTGTGATGATAGATCTGGCCCTTGAACCGTGCCGTTGGTCCGGTGACCCGAAAGGACTCGTGGACTCGTCCTCCTTCCCAGCGACCCCGCGATTTCCTGAACAAGCGTAGTTGCCAGTCCGGATACCAGGTGGTGTGTTCGATCCAGCGTCCCATAAAATAGGTCTTTCGAGGAAGGTAGTAACCCTCAAAGTTGTTGTCCTGCTCCTTCCACTGGAGAATCTCCTCCACCAGTTGGGGGCTAAGGGCTTCGTCCGCATCCAATGAGAGTATCCAATCGTGGCTTGCCTGGTCGGTGGCGAATTGCTTCTGATCACGATATCCCTGCCACGACTTTGTCAGGATACGCTTCGTGTAACGAGAACAAAATTCCACGGTGGCGTCCGTGCTATCGGAGTCCACCACCACGATTTCATCGCTGACTGCCTGCAAGCTGTCCAGAGCACGTTGAATCTTGTCTTCTTCATTGTAGGTAATCAGCACGGCGGAGACTTTTTTCACACCTCAACGTCCTTATACTCGGGGTGTTTTTGCAACACCTCCCGCTGACTATAGTAGATTTGAATGGGTGCCGATTGGTAGAAGAGCTTCAGCAAGTGGGAAAGGTCTGCGTCCGTTCTTTCCGCACTCTTGCGCTCCAACTTTCTCAGCCTTCTGACTTGCCGAAGTTGACGCACCGCCTGAAGGAATGAGCGGTAAAAACTAAAATCTAGAACCCATAACCGTGTGACAAAGAGGACGCCCAACATGATCAAATGTCTCAACACATAGGTCGGGGAATGCAGGTTGATCCAGTGAAAGAGGAGTCGGTTACGAACGGCGGCGGCCTCCACAAAAGCCTTCTTATGTTGGGCATTAATGGTGGCACTGGTTCGGTGATGAGCGATACTGCGGGGTTCATAGTGAACTTCCCAGCCCCGCTTCCAGCCCCGATAGGAAAGATCCACATCCTCCCAATGAAAAGGGGAAAGGAGCTCGTTGAAGCCCCCTAAAGCCTCCAACTTTTCTCTGCTGTAAGTGGAGAATCCTCCGATCGCATAGGTGGACAACAGCTGTCTCTTCTCGATCCACTCCCCGGCCTCGGGGGTCGAAGTATCGTAGTTCGTATAAAGACTCCAGAAACCCCTGCGAAATCGACCGAATTTTCCACCCGTGGCAAATATGGGTTGATCCCACTCAAACACCTTGGCAGTCACAGCAAACACGTTGGGATCCTGGAAGTGAAGCGTCTGGTATACGAAATAATCTTCCTCGACTCGGACATCGTTGTTGAGCAGCGCCACCCAAGGAAAACGAGAACTCTTCAAACCCACATTACAGGTAATGGCGAAACCCTGATTACGTTGGCGTCTGATCAAATAGACATCAGGAAATTCAGAGGGAATGGCCCGGGCGGTTTCATCTCGACCTCCATCGTCGACCACAATGATTTCGGTCTGGCCGCCAGTTTCACGTTGGTGGGTTCTGGCGGCCGCCTCAACGGATGGCAAATTTTCGCGCAGTAAATGAAGACCATTACAGGTGGGAATGACGATACTCAAGTCGAAATTCATTCAGACTGCTATTGGCTTCGGCGAATTCGTTCCTGGAGACGATCAACACTTTTTTGGATCTGCGGATCCTGATGGAGGTCGTGAGCGGTTCGATAGTTTTGGAGGGCTTTGTCGTACTGTTGTTTTCTTTCATAGAGGTAGCCAAGCCGATCGTAAACCTCCCAATTCCGGGGTATCAGCTCGACACACTTCAAAAACTCCCTCTCCGCAGCATCCAGGTTCTGAGCAAAGAGCTGGGCTAATCCCAGGTTGAACCGGGCCTCTCCATCCTCTGGATTCTCCTTGACATACTCATCGAGAAGAGCCACTGCTTGGGTGTAGTTTTTGGCCTCGATGGCCTCGATAGCCCCCTGAAACTGCAATCGGGAAAGGTAGCGCTTCGCTCCAGAGGCCTGTGGATCCAATACCCGTGCCTGCTGCAGATATTTCTCCGCTTCCAGGTAATTCCCAAGCCGGTAATAGGCAATTCCTAATTGCAGAGCATCACTGGCATTTCCTCTCTGGATGGAAACCGCCCTCTGCAAATCGGAGGTGGCCCGTTCGAAATCATTCATATTGTAGTAAGCAGAGCCACGGGTTCGATAGATCTGGTACTGGTCGCGAGGGGATCGAGCGTAGTCCTCACCTTGGTCCAGGGTAGCAATCGCCTCTCGATACCGGCCCTCGTTAAAGAAGGAAAGCGCCAATCCGTAATGGGTCACGTAGTTGTCACCCTTGAGCTCCAGCGCCTTCTGGAAGGCCTCAATCGCCTTGTCATAAGCCTTGATCTTTAGATAGGAGTCCCCCAAGATGCGGTGGCCGCTTTCATAGTCCGGGTTAGCCTCGACGATCTTCTCAAACTCCTCGATCGTCTTTTGGTATTGTCCCTGCTTATAATAGGAAAGTCCCTTCTGATAGTCTCCTTCCTGAGCTATCAGAGAGGGAATCGTCCCGGCCAGCAGCACGATGGCAAGAGCCCTGAAGTTCACTGTTTTACTCAAAGATTCCAAACGCCTTCCAGCGTTCGATTTCGGTTCGGGTCGGAATGGATATATTCTGTACTTCCAGATACTTCAGCAGATCAAAAACATCGATCATCACAAAGTAGGGGACATTCGGTTCGGTCTGGATGATGACCGGTTTGTCAGGATTCTGCTGCATCTTCATTTGTACGTAGCCCCCCATTTCCTCTAGTGTCATCGGGGTCTTATCCACCACATACTGTCCTTCTCCAAGGATCTTGATGTGAATGGCTTCCTCGGGTTGCACATCAAGCTGAGTGGGGTCATCTTTGGGCAAATCAAACTGCAGCCCCTCGGTAGTGGCAAATACAGCCGTCAGCATAAAGAAAATGATCAGCAGAAAGGCAATATCGGCCATCGAGGAAGTAGGAATCTCGGCGGCGCTTCGCTGGCGTTCCCTCAGTTTCATTAAACGCCGCCGCCGGTTTTTCTCTCTGTTAACAAGCCGATCTTCGTGGCCCCGTTAAGACGCAGTTGTTCCAACACGGCATCAATAAGCTCATAGCGAACCATTCGATCGGCTTTGATGACAAATTCCCTATCGGGGAGCCATCGAACGACTTCCTGAGTGAGGGGCCCCAGTTCCGCAGCCGTGCCCAGAGCAAAGGAGGGCCGTTCACCATCGGTGAACCGAATGATTCCCCTCCTCCGTTATGGCGATAATTGCGGCATCTTTGGGTACCTCGGTGCGGATTTCCGATTGTGGGAGCTCTACTGTGGTCTTCTCCGGGGAGAAAGTGGTCGTCAGCATGAAGAAAACGACCAGCAGAAAGGCAATATCGGCCATCGAGGCGGTGGGGATGACTGGTACAATACGACGGATACGGTGGGGTTTCATATCACTTGGGGCTGCTCCTCACCGATATCTCCGTCGCTCCTCTCCTGGTTAGATCCTTCATCGATTTCGCTGAAGGTCTCCAGCAGCATCGACGAGCTGGTTTCCATGTCCAGAGCGAAGTTAGAAATCCTATTGTTGAAATAATTGTAGGCGGCTTGGACGACCAGAGCGATGGACAAGCCGGTGGCAGTCGTGATCAGCGCCTCGGAAATTCCGCCGGCCACGGCCTGAGGATTTCCCAATCCCACTTCAGCCAAGGCTTCGAAAGAAGCGATCATTCCGGTTACGGTTCCCAGAAATCCTATAAGAGGCGAGATATTAGCCAGGGTTGCCAGCAGCCAGAGACTCTTTTCCAATTTCGACAGCTCATGTAGAGCCACGCTCTCCATGGCTTTTTCGATCTCGTCGTTGGACTTTCCGAAACGCAACAGTCCCGACTTCAAAGTGGTGGCGACCGGATGATCGAAAGATTCGCAAGTTTCGACAGAGCCACGCAAGTCCCCGGCAAGAAGCGACTCACGGATGGTTGAAAAGATTTCTGCCGTATCTCCCTTGATCCGAGAATAGGCAATGGCCCTTTCGATGATGAAAGCCACGCCCAGTATCGAACAGAGAAGCAGCGGCCACATGAGTGGACCGCCTTGTCGGAAATAGATGAAAAAAGTTCCATCTAGCACTTATTTTGCCTCCAGTCTGTGTACATCTTAGATCCAGTAAACAGTCTAAAGTATCGCCCAGCCGGAATTATGTGTAGGTTTTCGTGACGAAGTGCCGCAGGCGCCGCGATGAGTGCGTTGCGCCACGTGCTACGAAGGACCCCACAGGCGTACTCGTGCAGTACGCCGAGGAGTCCAAGGAAGGGGGTACCCGCTTCGGGTCGCGCGGTCAGCGCGGATGATTGCGGCACTGCAGTAGACAATCTATGCATAATCCCGGCTAATACACAAAGAATCCATGATAGTGCTGGCTCTTGTTCGAAGTCAAACCGGGGAACCTAGTCCAATCGTTTAACCCATCAACAATTTACGGGATCTTGATCTGAAGGCGTTTGAGTTTTTCGTTGAGGGTGCTGCGATTCATTCGCAACAAGCTGGCGGCCTTTTTCTGACTCCAGTCGGCCCTCTGGAGAGCAGTCAGGATCAATTTCTTCTCGTACTCCAACACCAGATCCTTCAAAGTGGCACCATTTTCGAGTGAACCCAAACTGTCAAGACCCGATGAACTCGAGTCCAGGACTTCGCGAGGAAATAACTCCTGAGTGATGCGACCCTCATCGGGAGCAAGAACCACCGCCCTTTCCATCACGTTTTCAAGTTCCCGGACGTTTCCCGGCCAATCGCCCTCCCTGAGCAGCTTCAGCGTTGACGGGTCCAGGTGGCAATCGGGGCGGTCATTCTCCTTGCTGAACTGGCGGACGAAGTGTTCGGCCAGAAGAGGAATATCCCCCTTGCGCTCGCGGAGCGGTGGAAGGTTGATGCTGATCACATTCAAGCGGTAATAGAGATCCTCACGAAAACGCTGCTGTTCCATGGCCTCCTTGAGATCGATGTTGGTAGCAGCAATGATGCGAACATCCACCACGATATTTTTCAGTCCCCCCACCTGGCGGAATTCTCGCTCCTGGATCACGCGCAATAACCTGGATTGAGTTTCAAGGGGCAAGGTTCCCACTTCATCCAGGAAAATGGTTCCCCCATCAGCAATTTCAAACAGGCCCTTTTTGCTGGCGATGGCCCCGGTAAAGGCTCCTTTGACATGACCAAACAGTTCACTTTCCAACAGGTCACTGGGAATCGAGCCGCTGTTGACGGCTACAAAGGCATGATTCGAACGAGGACTGCAGCTGTGGATGGCTCGGGCTACAAGTTCCTTACCCGTTCCACTTTCTCCCGCGATCAGCACCGTGCTTCGGCGGGGCGCCACTTGAGTGATCAGGTCGAAAACCTGCTGCATCGGCTCACTTTTACCCACGATATTTTTAAAGGAGGCCCGCTCTTTGAGAGTCTTCTTGAGCTGGCGGTTTTCGATCTCCAAGCTCCGCTTTTTCAGACCGTTCTTGACCACCAGCAACAGTTCTTCATTCTTAAACGGTTTGGTAATGAAATCGAAAGCACCCGACTTGGTGGCCTCCACGGCAGTTTCGATGGAGGCATAGGCAGAGATCATGACGACCACGATATCCGGATCGATGAGAATCATTTCCTCAAGTGCCTCCAATCCACTCATTGAGGGAAGCATCAGGTCGAGGAGAACGAGATCGCAAGCATCCTCCTTGACCTTTTCGATCCCTTCTTCACCGGTTGCGGCGGAAGTCACACGGTAGCCCTCTTCTTCGAGAAGAGTTGTGATGACCTCGCGCATGATCTCCTCATCATCAACAACAAGGATAAAAGGTTGATTGGACATAGGTCAGTGAACACGCTTGAGTGGAAGCTGGACTTGAAAGGCGGAACCCAGACCCGGACGGCTCTTGACACTGATGCGGCCGGAATGTTCCTGGATAATGCCATAGCAGACGGAGAGACCCAGGCCTGTGCCTTTGCCGAGTTCTTTGGTTGTAAAAAAGGGGTCGTAAATTCTCTTGATGTCTTCATCTGAAATTCCCGAACCGGTGTCTTCGATTTTAACCACCAGCTGGGAATCCTTACAGTGGGTCCTGACCCGCAACTGACCTCCTTCGGGCATAGCGTCCTTGGCATTGAGAAACAGGTTCATGAAGACCTGCTGAAGCCTTCCTCCGTTGGCCAGGGTGGAAGGAAGCACCGGGTCCAGATCGAGCTTGACGTCGATGCTGGTGGCTCGAAACTGGTGATCCAGCAAGGACAGAGTTTCCAACATGAGACTATTGACATCCACCTCTTGAAAGTCGGAATCTCTAACCCGCGCCAGATTCAACAAACTATCGACAATGCTGGAAGCTCGAAATCCCTGCTTTTCAATTTTCTTCAACATCTCATGGCGCCGGTCCTGGGGAGGGGTTTCCTTCAGGAGCATCTGGGTGTAACTGCAGACACCGGTCAGCGGAGTATTGATTTCATGGGCTATACCCGCCGCCAGTAACCCGATAGAACTTAATTTTTCAGCCTGCACAAGTTGGTTCTCGAGCTGAACCTTCTCGGTGATGTCATCAAAGACCAGCAATGTCCCAGCTAAGACATCTTCCTGTGAGACAAAGGGCGCCAGTGTGATGTTCACCAACCTGCCTTGTCCATCTGGCATTTGGATGTAGGTTTTGTAAAGTCGGCTGGTCTGGGCCACATCCCATCTCGGGCCTTCGACAACACTGCGTAACGTACGAACAAGTTCGGGCGGGAAGACCTGGGAAATATTCTTGCCCAAAACCGCAACCCGCTCCAAGCCACAGATAGCGTCCATGGCCGTATTCCAAACGGTGATTTCCCCTTCAGGAGTCACAGCAAGCACCCCCACAGTGATGCTTTTGACCACGTTCTCGCTATAGGCTTTCAGCTGAGCTAATTCCCTGGTCTTGCCCTCCAGGGACCGGTAGAGTAAGGCATTATCGATGGCGATCGCGGCGTAACCGGACAAGGTAGCCATCAAGTCCAGGTCTTCACTGCTGAGAAACTCTCCACTAAGCCGCTTTCCCAGCGCCCAAAACCCAATGATCCGATTATGCACGCGTAAGGGCTGTATATAGTGCAGGTGATGTGCCCCAAAGCACTCTCGGATGCCGTCAACCTGCTGATGGGACGACAACAGAAACAGCGGATTCAACTCTCGGTCAAAGTCGTCAAAGATCTCCTCCGGAACCTCCAGGACACTTAAACATTCCCCCATTGCCGGCAAATCCTGGGAGTGGTGGAGACGATACACATTTGCCTGCGACTCCTCTCGCAGAAAAAGCGCCACCGGAACCACGTTAAGAGTCTTGCGAATCCGGTCTGAAATCTTTTCGGTCAGGGAGGAAAGCTTGATCTCTGAGCTCAGTGTCTGACCAAAATCCGCCAGCGAGTGCCGATAATCATATTCCTCCTTGTAAAAGTACCGGTCAATCTGAGTCTGGATCCTGTTCTTGAAAGGGGCGAAAAGGAAAGCCACAAGCAGAGCCGCCAGAGCAAACAGCATAAAGCCTGACTCTGGAGAAAAGTCCTGGATGGCCCGGCCAATCAGCAACACGATACCGACGTATACGCCCAGCAAGGCTGAGCTGGCCATAACGTAAGCAGCCCCCTGTCTGAAAATCACCTTGACGTCCGTCAGCCGGTGCCTGGTGATGGCGTAGCCGAAACTCAAAGGCACCAGTATCAATCCAAGCAGAGAGACTTCCATGTAGGGAGAGATCCGCAGACCCAGCAGGAAGGGCAGAGCGTAAAAACAGGCAAAGGGCAGAATTCCGATCAAGGTTCCCCACGTCACCCACCTCATTTGCAGACGGTGGATGGAAGAAGATGCTTCCCGTCGAGTATAGGCCAGAGCCCCCGTTCCCAACAGAAATAAGATGATGAGATGGGCCAGGTGAATCCGGTCAAAGAGATTTCCCAGACGTTCGACGCGGGGCAATCCGAAGGGCTGTAAACTTCCAGAAAACCAGAGAACATGAAGTCCCACCAGGGACACAGCCGGCAGGTAAAAGAGAACGTTCAACGATGGCGCGTTTCCCAACAACGCAAGTGGTTTGGGAAAGGAGCAACAAAAGTGCAGGAACAGGGGAGGAAGGAGCAAGAGGGCAACAACTGAAAACCAGTAGATGAAAAGATCGAAGGCATCGACACGTCCCGAATAGCGATAAAGAAAAAGCGAAAAGGCAACCAGACAAATGAGATAGAAGTGAAAAGAACCTTGTGCCTTCCAGTTGGACAAAAAAATGAATACTCCAATACCCAGGTAGGCGAAGGCAACCAGGCCAAGCAGGAAATCGGTGATATCCGTGTTCGAGCTCAGTCGAATATCAAGTGAATAGGAAACCCGGGTTCCGGAAGCCGCCTT
>PVMK01124996.1_pt1 | contig 18285 bp, 23 predicted proteins | sample 1853481 | NCBI WGS metagenome assembly PVMK01 (sample SAMN08533507, study PRJNA380276) | Marine sediment metagenome, whole genome shotgun sequencing project. | reverse complement strand
GCGTAAGCAACGCGAAACAGCGGTTCTGCAGAAATATCCGGCGATCTTCATCTATGGGATCGGCTGGCCTCTCAAAGACGGATATCCTCACGAAATGAGAGCGGCGGACTACGATGACTGGGTCACGGAAATAACATCCGCCGCAGGCCAACCGGTCCATGGCCTCAATGGAGATATTCTTGTCTGGAATCCGGTAACCCGGCGCCGTCACGAGCTGACTTCCATGGGTATCCGCGTGAATGCCGACTCACTGAGAAAACAGCTTAAAATCTCCGATCAGCTTGATTTTCTCGACTTTCCTTACCACCAGGCCATCATTAACAATGAAATTCCTTTAAGCATCGGTGGTGGCATCGGTCAATCCCGCACCTATATGCAATTGCTAAAGAAGGCTCATATCGGGGAAGTCAGTGTCACCGTCTGGCCAAAAATATTAAAGGATATGTGTGCCAGAAAGAACATCCATGTGCTGGAGTGAGGGCGGGGGATAGTTGCTGCCTTGGTTTAAATGATGACGTCGAATGATGCCTATTGGAGAAATTCCAGAGTACAGAGTAGAGAAGACGGAGGTCAGATGACAGAGGTCAGATGACAGAGGTCAGATGACAGAGGTCAGATGACAGAGGTCAGAAGACAGATGACGGATGACAGAGATCAGAGGTCAGAAGTCAGATGAGCTGCCTTCGTTTTTCTCCTCGTCCTCGTCGTCGTCCTCGTCGTCGTTCTCGTCCTCGAATGCGTATCGAACCGCTGAACGTCGACAGGAGGAATCGCTTTGCGCAGTCTTTTTTAATAAGTAGGGAGGAAAATTATGGGAAAGCACTTTGTACTACTTCATGGTGCATGGCACGGCGGATGGTGCTGGAATGGTGTTATCGATGAGATCAGGCATTAATCGCGAAGAAATTATACTGAAGGGAGAAAATTTTGACAGTTTATTCAGCCATTGGCTTTTCAGTGGCCATGCTCGTTCTGGCAGCCAGCCCGGGACCCGGGGTTTTTGCCACGATCGCCAGAGCACTCGCATCAGGGTTCCGGCCGTCACTTGCTGTGATTTTCGGCATTGTGCTGGGCGACATTATTTTTCTGATATTTGCAGCCTTCGGCCTTTCGATGGTGGCCCGGGCTCTGGGGAATATGTTTTTTATTGTGAAAATATGCGGAGGTGCCTATTTAATCTGGCTGGGCGTTCGAATTTGGCTTAAGAAGCCTGAGCCTGTCACCGACACTCAGGGGTCCGATACCCGTTCGCAGTGGGGAAATTTTGTCAGCGGTCTTGTTATCACATTGTCCAACCCCAAAGTAATTCTTTTTTATTGTGGCTTTCTGCCGACATTTCTTGATCTGTCCGCATTAACCCTTATAGATCTGATAATCGTCGTTACAATCATTACCGTTGTTTTGGGTTGTGTTCTTGGGACTTATGCACTTTTAGCCAGCCGAGCCCGCAGACTGTTTACCAATCAACTGACTGTCAGGCGACTCAATCGCGCGGCCGGCGGCGTGATGGTGGCCACCGGAGTCGCCATCGCCGTTCGATCCTGAACAGATCAAGGGGGGGTTGATTCTAACCCCGGCGATTTTATTCAAACCACGAAACACACGAAATGACACGAAATGGGTTGATTTTTTCGTGTGTTTCGTGTGTTTCGTGGTTATAGCATTTTGCTTTACCGCTATTGGCCCATTTTAGAACCAAGCCCGATCAAGGCAATCATGAAAACTGAGATGCTAAATTTAGTGTATGTTGGGCTGGGCGGTTTTCTCGGCTCTATCGGTCGTTATCTGGCCTCCGGTGCGGTGCATCAGATTTTTCCCAACATCTATTTCCCGATTGGTACGGCAGCCGTTAACATCATCGGGTGTTTTTTGATCGGAGTCCTTACCGGTCTTGCGGAATTTCGCAACCTGCTGAGCCCTGAGATGAGGATGTTTTTACTGATCGGTTTGCTCGGAGGATTTACGACCTTTTCAACCTTTGGCCATGAAACCGTTGCTTTTATGCGGGATGGTGAATTTTTACATGCCTTTGGCAATGTTTTGATTCAGGTCATCATTGGTTTGTCGGGCGTCTGGCTCGGCTATAACGTAACCCGTTATATTTGAGGTGCGCAATGACATTACCAGAAGAGGGGCAGCTACTCCGAATTTTCATTGGGGAAAGCGATAAATACGAAAGGCAGCCGTTATACGAGTGGATAGTCCGTAAGGCGCGGGAATTTGGACTGGCCGGAGCCACCGTGTTTCGAGGGTTGGAAGGTTTTGGCGCCCACAGCCGGGTCCATACCGCTAAAATCCTCAGGCTTTCGTCGGATCTTCCAATTGTTATTGAAATTGTTGATACCTCTGAAAAGATTGAGCAATTTATGCCTATCATTGACGATGCAATCAAGGAAGGACTGGCGACCCTCGAAAAGGCGACCATCCGGTTTTATCGGGGTGGGAAATCGTAACCGTTTAACCAATCAACCAATCAACGATATCTGAACTCGGACATAAAGGAAAAATCAATGGTTACTGTCAAACCGATCGATAGCACGAGCTTTGAGGTTAGGGTTGAGAGGGCAACCACGACAACTCATGAAGTTACGGTAACAGCCCCCTATTATGAGAAGCTGACCGGCAAACGTGTGGCCCCTGAAGTTCTGGTGGAGAAGTCATTTAGATTTCTTCTCGATCGGGAAAGTAATACCAGCATTCTTGCCCAGCTTTGATCTTCCGGTTATTGGCCAGTATTTCCCGGAGTATGAAAAGGAGATCAAGAAGATGCTTGATTAGGCCCTTATCGGGTTCTTTCTGACAACATGTTGTAAGAAACTGAAACCTATAATCAGCGTGCATGCTGCCCCGCAGGGGCCATTTTTTCCGAGCGTAGTCTCGGAAAAAGCTTAGTGCCTTTGGAGATGAATGGATTCTATTTCCATTTTTGAAAAATCCTGTTCATCCTGTTGATCCTGTCAGATAAAAAAAAACTAAAAAGAATCCATTCCTTTCGCAGTTCCGCATAGAGGGGCCAATTTGTGGCTGGAGACTGAAAATTCATGCAAATTCCACCTTTCAAGCTTGAACGCTATTTTGCCAGATATGAATTCAACGTTGATTATGTGCTGTGTTCTTCGGATTGTGAGTCTTTAGCCATTCAGGACCTGCTTGCCCTCGAACCGAACGCTGCCGAGCGGTTTCATCAACACTGGCTGGGCTACACAGAATCCATGGGCAGTCCGTCGCTGCGAAGGGAAATCTGCAGCTTATACCGGGACATCCAGCCGGATCAGGTGCTGGTACACACCGGCGCCGAGGAGGCCATTTTTCTGTTTATGCATGCAGTACTTAATGCAGGAGACCATGTCATCGTTCACTGGCCATGTTACCAATCCCTGGCCGAAATCGCCCGCAGCATCGGCTGCCGAGTGTCTTTGTGGAAAGCACACGAGGAGAATGGATGGGAACTTGACATAGACGAATTGAAACAGAGCATTCAGTCCGACACCAAAGCAATTATCATCAACACTCCCCATAATCCTACGGGTTTCCTGATGCCTTCCGATGAGTTTCAGGAGGTAAGCCGCATTGCCCGGGAAAATGAGATTATCCTGTTTTCCGATGAAGTCTATCGGGAATCTGAGTATCGGGAAGAAGACCGTCTGCCGGCAGCCTGTGATTTAGGAGAGCACGCTGTGTCTCTGGGAGTAATGTCGAAAACATATGGCTTGCCCGGACTGCGCATTGGCTGGATTGCCACCCGCAATGCAGAGGTTTATGACGGGATGGCAGCCTTAAAGGATTACACCACCATCTGTAACAGTGCGCCGAGTGAGTTTCTGGCGGAATTGGCCCTGCGTCACCGAAAAGCATTGGCAGAACGCAACCTGAGAATTATTACTCGCAACCTTGCTGTGCTGGATGAGTTTTTCGCCCGACATGCAGATCGGTTTGCCTGGCAGCGGCCGAAAGCCGGCTCTATCGGGTTTCCGCGGTTGCTGGGTGCGGACGTCGACGCATTCTGCAAGGCCCTGGTGAAATCTGTCGGTGTGCTGTTGTCGCCGGGGACGCTATACGATGACAACGGCAACCACTGTCGCATCGGTTTCGGACGCAGGAACCTGCCGGAGGCTATTGGGCGACTAGAGCAGTTCTTACAACAATTCTAACATGTAACCGGTTGGAATGTTTTTTATTTTGAAATAGGCAGGCCCTACAGGATCATTTGTATTCTCGGTTCCCCTCCGGAAACCGGGGGAAAATCCGATTAATCCTGGTGATCCTGTCTAAAGAACTCTTTAACTTCTTCTTTTAACACCTTCCCCATCGTATTGCGCGGCAGTTCTTCCACAAAAACAATCTCTTTTGGGCACTTCCAGTTGTGAAGGTGCTTTTTACAATACTGCTGGATCTCAGCTTCACCAACGTTGGCATCTGGTTTTTTAACCACGGCAGCCATCACCTTTTCCCCCCATTTTTCATCATCAATACCCACCACCGAGGATTCAGCTACGCCTTCCACCAGGTTGATGACGGCTTCAACTTCCTTGGGCGATATGTTTTCACCACCGGAGATGATAATGTGTTTGATTCGATCCGTGAGGTAGTAGTATCCATCCTTATCAATGTGGCCCAGATCGCCGGTTTTAAACCAGTCCAGTTCGAAGGTCTTGTCGGTTTCATCAGGTTTGCGCCAGTAGCCCGGGGTGATGGCCGGCCCTTTGAGCCAAAACTCCCCGGTTTGACCGGGCTTGGTATCCATTTCCGTATCCGGGTCAATAATCCTGACTTTAAGCTCCGGCAGGGGTATACCGATGGATCCCGGTTTTCTTTTGCCGTGCAGCGGATTTGAAAAATTCATGCCGGTTTCCGACATGCCTTCTCTTTCTACCGGTTCTTTGCCGAATATTTGATGGATGCGCTCAAAGTCTTTGGCCGGAAGCGGGGCCGACCCGGAGGTCCACAAACGCATATGCCCAAAGTCCAGCCTTTTATCGCTTAAATATTCCATCAGTTTGGCGTACATGGCAGGTACTGCCATAAACATCGTGGATATTGGATGCCCGTCTTTTTTGCTCAATGTTTCGATAACCCTTTGAGGAGAGAATTGGTCGATCAGGATCACATGAGCGCCGGCCAGTAATGATGTGTGCAGAGCGAAACACAGTCCATGTACATGGAAAAAAGGCAAGGCATGGCAGAGTACGTCCGATTCACTGATTTCCCAGATCTTTATTATATTGCGGGCATCATGGATCAGATTCGTCTGTGTCAGAACGGCCCCTTTGGGTTTGCCGGTGGTGCCTGAAGTGTAGATAATCAGCCCGGGATCATTTGAATGAATTTCTGCCGGCATGAAATCTTCGGACGCTCTGCTGAAAATGTCGATGTCATGATAAGGCTTTCGGGTATCAATGACCAGATGGGCTGTGTCAGGCTTAATTTCTTTGATGAGGGTCTCTTTTCCGGGCTCCGACAAAATCACTTTTGCATCAGCATCCTGAAGCAGGTATTCCATTTCGGATTTTTTAAAGCCCGGATTCAAAGGTACGGCAATGGCACCAATTTTTTGCAATGCCAGGTGGGCCACTACAAAAATCACGGACTTTTGGATAAACAGTATGACCCGGTCCCCCTTTATAACCCCCAGGGTTTGGAAAACAGTGGCCATCCTGTTGGTATCCTGATTTAACTCAAGATAAGATATTTGTGTCTCGACACTACCATCCCGCAAAAAAGTTATGGCCGGGTTAATGTTGCGGGCTAAAAAGGATTCCGTTAAGCAACCCGCAAAGGATTCGTTACTCATTTTTTGTCTCCACTATGGTTTCACCGTGAACTGAGAAAACTCAAAGCCCCAATGGGATAAAGCATTCCAGGATCAGCAATAAAATATCTGATAAAATGTCTTTGAATGTCAAGCACTATATTGATTGATTCAATACAAATAACGAAAAACCGAAATTCAAAACCCCAAACTAGATTTCAGGTATCGTTGGTTGGTTGATTGGTTGATTAGTTGATTGGTTAAGTGGTTGTAAATATGGTTTTATGTCATATTTGCAAAATAATTGGCCACCTCAGGTTTCAAAAGAAAGGACAATTAGGACACAGATGAGCACGGATGAACACGGATTAAAAAGAAAGTTTGTTTCGCCTTCAACAAGAAAGGACACATAGCAAATAGGCACCTTTGTATATCTGGCAGGGATTACGCCGCTGGGCGGTTTGTAATAATCTGCGTTTATCTGTGCAAATCTGTGTCCCAAAAGTTTTTAAACAATCGTAACATTCCGAAATAATAACAATAATTTACCGAATTAACTTCTTTTCCTTACTCAATCAACCAGTCAACTAATTAACCAATCAACGTTTTTTCCTTTGACCTTTCTCCTTTTGCCTTTAGCCTTTAGCCTTCTTTCACTTAATCAACCATTCAACCATTCAACCAGTAAACTATGCAACGAGGTCTGGATTTTGGGTTGCAGAGATAAAACGTTTCCATTAAGTAGGAAATGACATAAGAATGAACCTCTCCGCGGCAAGCTGCGGGGAATTAAACCCTGTAGATTTCGCATCACTTTTAAAGTGACTAGAGTAATCCGTGTAATCTGCGAAATCTGTGGATTAAAGACTTGGCAAAGTGATTTGGAAAGAGGAGGAATTCACCCATGAGTCATCCGGTCACGGTTGATGCATTACGCAAATTCGCTGAAAAGTTCGTGAGACAGGAACCCGGCCGGCTGGGTACCGACGGGTGGTGGCAGACACCACTGCTGGCCACCGCCCCGATCGATTCACGATTCGATCAATTGCCCCGGATTGCCGCGGACGATCACCTTCACCCGCGGGATCTTCTGTCCACGGCTAAATCCGTAATTGTATTTTACATTCCGTTTAAAAAAGAACTGGTAAAAGAAAATCGAAAAGGGGACCGTCCCTGCCGGAATTGGGGCGTGGCCTATGTTCAGACCAATGATCTCATCGGACGGCTGAGCCGGGCCCTGGGGGATTGGTTGACGGAAAAGGGATTTAAATCCGGTTTGACACCGGCCACCCACAACTTTGATGAGGCCAAATTGATGGCGCGCTGGTCCCACAAGCATCTGGCGCATCTGGTGAATCTGGGCCGGTTCGGCGTCCATCACATGCTGATCACGCCCGTGGGGTGTACCGGACGTCTGGGAAGTCTGGTAAGTGAGATTGACACCGGGAGAGCATCCTCTGATCCAGACCGAAGAAGCCTGTCTACTCAAAGCCGGCAAGGAATGCGGACACTGCATAAAGGCCTGCCCGGTGGAGGCGCTCAGCGTGGATGGATTTGATCGGAAACGATGCTGGGATCGTCTGAATGAAAATCGCCGTAATTTGGACTATCTTTCCGACCTTCCGGAAAGCACCCATGTCTGTGGCAAGTGTGCTGCGCTGATGCCGTGCAGTTTTAAAAATCCGGTCTCTGCCCTGGAAACCAGTGGGCCAAACGGTGAATCGTAGGTTGGGTTAAGCCGACGGGTTGCAACCAATCTTGTTGGGTTCGCTAATTTTGTTGCTATTTCAGACTTTTGAGGTGCATTAAGATAGGCGAACCCAACATAAATTGTGCCACATCCCGCTTAACCCAACCTTACCTGTTCCTCGATCCACTCTCGATGTGGCTCGCAGGCGCTACGAGCGTGCTTTGGCAGTTTTTTCTCCGGAGCCGGTGGCCGGGGTGGGGGATTTTGGACTGATCCGGCCTCTATCCCGGTGGCCACCTCCTGTGTGGTGGGGGATTTTGAAGCAAAATCCCCTTGGCTTGACGGCAGACTATCGAACCGGTCATATTTTCGAATGGTCTTGCGATCAACCCCGGTCATCCGGTTGATCTGTCGATGGCTGATACCCTTGTTCAACAATGTTCTGATGGTTGCTTTCAGATGTGGCTTCAAAACGTTCATCCTTCCTCTCTCCCATTTGATGATTATTCAAATGGGAGATGTCTACGCTCTGTCGCCGTTTTGACCAATCTTTATTGTGAAATCGGTCCAGGGGGGTGGGGGATTTTCAAGTGGCCACAAGTGGGGGATTTTGGGTGGCCGTCAGGGGATCAAATGCTGCGACTTGAGGTTGCCCAAGCCTTGAAGGATGAAGGCCAAGACGTATTGCGTGCATCTGAAATAGGGCAGGCCCGAGCGGATGACTATCAAATATTACAGAAATCAATCTCTGAAAACAGAATTCTTGTTACACTTGATGAACATTTTGGTGATTGGGTAATTTTGCCGTTAAGTGAGCATCCTGGAGTAATAAGACTAAAAATAAACCCTACGACATCCCAAAATGCTATCAATCTTCTACTGCCTTTTCTGCGTCTCCATTCCTCAAATCGATTTAAAAATCATCTTGTTATAATTTCACCCAAACGATCGAAATGGGTAAATACGGGTTTACCGTGATAAACTGCAACCGAAAAGGCTGAATTCATCACGAATGTACTTCGCTCAATTAGTGTATAACTGAAATTTGAAGGAGTTGGCGTGATTGGATGGGAGTTCAAAAAGCCAGGGAGCGCCTGGGGTCGGGCCACACTAAGCTGTTGATATTTAACAACAAGCACTGTATTTTCAATCGATTTTCAGCCTTAAACAACCCTTTTTAGGGTCAAAAGGGCAGTTTAACGAGGCCAAGCGTTAGGTTTGAGGATCACTTTGTTTGAGGTTTGAGGCAAAAGGATATCCCTAACAAGTCCAACCCCATGCACAATTAGGAAGCCCACTTTAGTCTCAGTTTTTTTTGAGAATGAGCACAATCTTGTAGGTATAGGTTGATAAGATTCTGATAGGGAACTCCGGTTTCTTCAGCCAGTTTCTTAAAATAATCGATAACATCAATACCTAGTCGCAGTGTCACCTGTTTTTTGAGGTGTTTGACATAAGGATTTTTAACCGATTTTGAAAAATCATATTCTTTTATCATAATAGGAAACTCCCGTATTGTTTCTGTTCGTTTTTATTTGCCTTTCGAGCCGAAATAATTCTAATGACCATATCATCCTCTATGTAACAATGGCATACAACAAGCAATCTCAATCCAGAGCTTATTCCCAGGAGGATGAATCTGTCCTCATCTCCGGAATGTTCCGGGTCAAAAATCATTCTTGCGTTTGGATCTGAAAAGACAGTTTGGGCTTCTTCAAAAGGTATTTTATGTTTTTTTAGATTTGACTCGGCTTTTGTCCCATCCCAAACAAACGATGTCGTTTTTATAATGATACTATAATTATGTTAACATTATATTGCAAGTATTTTTTTGCAGAAAAATTAGGGGACATTAAATTATAACTTTCTTGATAGATAGCCTGTGAATCCGGGGTCAAAGCTTGAATAGTGAATAAAGGGAAAAGGAAGGTGAGAAGATTGGACCCGCGGCCGATGTAGGCAATGGAATACGGACTTGGGGATGTGGAATGCTATAAGGAAAGAAGGATGAGGGAAGATGGAAGAGGGATGACGGAAGATAAAGATGGGATGGTTGGATGATTAGGATGAAAGATGTGAAGCAATGGAATTCGGAATTCGGGACCCGGCGTCGTTCTTCTGGTAAGCGAAATATGCTGCGGTTATGCCTGGGAACCGGGATCTGGTGAAGGCAGAAGGATAAATCCCATTTGTTCAAAATGATGGTCAAATGCAAAGACCTCGGTAATGCCAAATTCCTTCATTACAACAAAAGACGTACAGTCAGTGACTTTTTTATCAGCTAAGGCAACCCAAGCGCTTGTATCGACCAAAATATATTTCATGACTGTTTGCCATATAGATAGCAGTCGTGATTTTGGGCTGCATTTTTCATACAACCAGCCACAGCATCATCTCCTATCGCCTGGAATGTATACCATCCTTTTTCAGAGGGCTCTACGTTTTCGTTTATTTTTAAAGCGGTCTGGATACGAATTTCACCAGTTCTCATTTCGACTTGCAATCGAGACCCCAATCCGGCCTTTTGCAACCATCGCTTATCTATCCAGACTCCTTGACATCTAGGGGACAGGTACTTTATTTGGAGGTTTGTTCCAATGATTGATTTAGCATACTCCCTGGTAATAGAAGCTACAGAGGAGCCGGATTTTTTCGGATTTTATTCCCCTGATTTGGAGGGCTTTTCAGGTATAGGTCACTCTGTAGAGGATTGTCTTTTTAAAGCCAGGTGGGGCATGACGGAACATGTTGAATTACTGAAAGAAAAGAGCCTTCCAGTTCCCGAGAGGAATACCGACCCAAAAATTGTCATCCAAAATGAAAAGAAATTGGTGGCAGCGTAAACAAAAAGAGCAGAGGGGTCTTCCTTTTTTGATTTCTTGTCGGACCAAATTAACACGGTTGGGGTCGCCCATTGAAAGGAAAAAAAAGAAAAAATAACCTGGGGTCAGACCACGCTAACTCAAAGAAATTATGATAAAAAGAATCAAAAGAAGGGCGATTTTTGGTCCCCGGTGAAATCCGCTCCGCTCGTGACTCCGTCAATTGCACAGGGTAAACTTAAAACGCCCATTTTGACCCCAAAATGATGCTTTTAAGAGGAATAGGGCGAAACTTGATCAGAAGGTGAAAGGGGGGCCTACGGCCGTTGGAGGAGCGTTTCAGGCTTCGCTCTTCGAGCTTCAGGCTTCGCTCTTCGAGCTACGTCGGGACAAGACGCCGGGACAAGACGACCGGACAAGTCGCTTGAGGTTAGAGGCAATAGGAATTCGGAATGCGGAATTCGGAAGGAAGGGAGAAAAAAGGAGAGCAAGGCGGAAGGATAGAAGCGGTGAAGTTGGGCAGATGGGAGGCAATGGAATTCGGCCTAGGAGCCTATGCCTACGTCCCGGCTTCCGGCTCGTAGATCCGCCGTTTTCGATTGAAGGGGACGGTCGTTACGAACGTGCAGTAGTCATGGCTTCCTCTTTATTGTTTAGAAATACCTGCTTTTTCCTTCTGCACTCTTTCATGTAACCATATCTTTATCAGGGCTGAACGGTCGACACCGATGCTCTGCCGTATTTGGTCAATTTCCTGAACCAGTTCCTCTGCGATATCAAGTGTGATGCGGACCTTCTTTCCGTGGCGGACAATTTTAGCTTTGGTCATATCAATCAGGTCATGAATATCTTCACCTTCGTAAAATCGATGATCAAATTCCTCAGTGGTTTTTGCGAATTTAGTTATGCTCATATAATTTAGTCTCCTTTTTTCTTGCACGCCTCACCGATATTATGCGAGTGGCGTTTACTCGTCGGGTAAAGATTGCAGTCCAAAGTTTATCTCTAATTTTACCAATCAGAGCATTTCTGTTTTCAGCCGGGAAGTTCGTTTGAATTTCGATTCGATCTTGATCGCTCCATAATTCTGTGGCGGCATTGAAATCGATACCGTGTTTTGATTTGTTTGCTCGGCTTTTCTTTTCATCCCATTCGAATTCCATTATGCTAAATATTATAGTGATTTTGTATAAAAATGCAACAAAATTAATGCTATTTATTGCTATTGTCTAAAAACTGATGCAAGGTGAAGGTAAGGCGCCTGGGGTCCAATCTAATGCACTGATTTCAAAAGATTTATTGCATAAAAAGTACATGGGGACGCCCATTAAATTATAACTTTCTTGATAGATAGCTGGTTTTTAGCCTTTTTTGTCCTGAGAAAACATCGGGGTCTGTGGTCGGCGTGGGATTAGCCACCGACGCACACAGAAACACACGGACGGGAAAAATATGTTGCTTTAATAGTGAATAAAATCGGTAGATAGAAAAGGTATTTAGGCACCCTATCTAGTACGATAGTTCCTCCTTACGGGGCAGGTGCAGAAATGCTGCCATACATAGCAGGCCGTGACTTATTGAAGTTTTGATGTTTAATTGTGTGCAAGGATGAAAATACCCTAAATTCCTAAAAATGCCAAAACACCGTATGAAAATTTGGGGTCGCACCTTGATTAGGGGGGCTACCGGGACGTCCATAAATAAATAACTTGGTTAAGTTGCTGTTATTGTATATTAAATTTAGAGGCTGGGAAGTGAGAAGGCTGAAAGCTCAAAGCGTGAAAGGGAATTGAATTGATTGGAGGCTTTTGGGAGTGGATGTGATTACGGAATTGTAATTGGAAGTTCAGTTTTGAATGGATCCGATTTTATTTAAACCTTACTTTTAGACAGGATTTAGTGGATTTGTTAATTATTTTCAGTTCCTGGTCGGAACTGAAAATACATCAGCGCCTTCGGCGACCAATTAGTGTATCTTATTTCGTGTTGGGCCTGTATATTTGGCTTCACAGATTAACCACTTAATCTGAAATTAATTTTAAACCCCTCCACCACAGGCGAACTGGGTATCCAGCCTTTCATCCGGGAAGGCTGTATAAATTTTGATAATCCTGTTAATCCTGTCTCGCCCTCTTCTTATAATTTCCTGGGGCGGTGATTATGAACAAACCTTTGCGTTTATTCGCAGGCTGAAAGCCAATATCGGGACCTGGGCGGTGAGCCTGCGGCCGTTGGAGGCAATAGGAATGCGGATTTCGGAATGCGGAATGCGGAATGCGGAAGAATAAAGCTCAATGCTGAAGGGGGAAAAGATGGAAGGGGGGCCTTCGGCCGTTGGAGGTTTGAGGTTGGAGGCAAGAAAATATAGGTGAAAAGATGGAAGATGTGAAATTGGGATGATGGATGATGGGGGATAAAGATGGGATGGTTGGATGATTAGGATGATTAGGATGATTAGGATGAAAGATGGGATGGACAAAGGACGATGGAAGAAGGATGAGGGATGAGGGAAGCGATGGAATTCGGAAGTGGGAGTGCGGAATGCGGAATGAAAAAGATAGAAGATGAGGGAAGATAAAGATGGGATGGTTGGATGATTAGGATGATTAGGATGATTAGGATGAAAGATGGGATGGACAAAGGACGATGGAAGGGGGCCTGCGGCCGTTGGAGGCAATAGGAATGCGGATTTCGGAATGCGGAATGCGGAAGAATAAAGCTCAAGGCTCAAAGCAAAAAAGCATAAGGGGGAGGGCAAAATTAGCCACCCGGCTTCGCTTAGCTGCGCTGAGGCTGTCCCTGCTTCGCTTAGCTACGCCGCGGCAAGCCAGACTCACACAGACATTTTGTTAGAAAAGATTTATTAGCCACTCCGGTTAAATGCATTTAAGCCGGATAGTTGCCATTTTTGGAACATATTCCCTTGAATATTAATCATATAGCGTTACCCAACCTCAATGAACCATTTTTTTAGGTTTTAGCGCAAAATGAAGTTCATAACCCAGAATGCGTGCATATTCATTAATAGTGTGCAGGGAAATATGGTCATCTTTTGCGTTTTCGATTTTTGAAATACTTTGTTGACTGAGTGACCATTTTTCAGCAACTTCACGCTGAGTTAATTTAAGCTTCTCTCTGGCTTCCCTTAACCTGGCAGCGAGAAGCAATTCACCCTTCCTTTTTTCTACTGCCATAGCAAAACCAGGCTTTTCTTGCTCGTTGCGATCTATTAGGCGGTCGAGGTCATCCATTTTTGTCACCTTTTACTTGTTTTAGATATTTCATTCTCATCGTCTTGGCTTTTTTTATTTCTTTTGCCGGTACGGTTTTGCTCTTTTTAATAAGACCAGTCAAGAATGGGCAATGACCGGAATCGTTTCTATAAAATATTATGTGCCAATTCATATTTTAAAATAGATACCACTATATAGTTGTATTGTCAAATAAAAAAGTGAAAGAAATACGGGGTCACCCATTAAAGGGCTTGTCCCTCCAAAATGACGTCGGGCAGGCATGCCGATTCCAATTGAATGCTCGCAGATCATGTGGTTATTAACCAACCCCTTTTTTGCTATGGATAGGGAGGTGTTTTTTTTCAAGCTCGTCAGGCGGTAGTGAGATTTAGCGGCAGCGGGCCGTAGGAAAATCTCACGTTTGACGAGCTAAATATGCTAACCACATAAGTCGCACCGAAAATCTTTACCGATTATCTCCCTCTGCCCTTTATATAAATATCAGAGCTTGATTAGTAATTTAAGGAAAATGGAAAGCGCTGGATAGCCCCGGTTGAACCCTCTTGTTGCTGGTCTGCTTCCCAGATTTGAACTGGGCAAGGGCTGGGAAGCTTGGAGGCTGGGATTCCAGGAGGACTATTTTATTACAGAAAGAAAATCAATGCTGTAGGATGGCAATCCTTTTGGGTGCTTACGGGCGTAGTCAGCAAGCATATCGGCTATTTGGGAGAACCGGTCTCCAGGTATGGTATACGGAATGATCAACAAGCCATAGTGAGGCAAATAGTCGTTAAAAAACTGAACGGTCAAGCGAATGAAATGATCTCTGTTTCTGGTAACAAGGCATCGCTTCATGCGAGCCGAGAACCTGAGCTGTTCTAGATCGGATGTCTGCATCATTTCTGTTTCATGGGCGCTGATGCAATCCACCCCATCTTTCCTGAGCATATCGGCTATTTTGGGACTTAGATCTTCATCCAGATAGAACTTCATTCACGCCCTCTGATCAAATGAGGATAAGATTTCGTAACTGTATTCCTGGACCACGATTCATTTCGTTCAATCTTATCATCAATTTCTTTGCCGTATGCGTTATAATAACCTATTGCCGCTCTTAACTGTTGCTCGGTTAACCAGTGGTACGCCTTCTGAAGACGTTTGAAATTTTGATTTATGCTTTTGTAATTCGCAATGACCTCCCAAACTTCAATACCTGTGCCTCCTACTCTGGCGCTTCGGCCGCTTACGCCCTCAGCAAACACAATCCCGGGACATTTGTGCATCTTGATGGCTTCCGAGAGGAGGTCTTTTGTAACAGACGAAAAATCGCGGCCGGACTCAACTGCGATTCGTTCTATTTCTTGTACAGTATCCTGAGGTATACGCAGACTTTTTTGAACGGCAGCCATGTCTCCTCCTAACCTGGATATTAGATAATACAGGTGTTTTAAATTTCAATGTATCCCATTAAATGACAGAGTATTACAGTCTTTGGGATTTGTCAAGTTAGGTCGCTTGTAACCGCCTGGCGCCTTGGGTCGGACCACGCTAACTCATAGAAATTATGATAAAAAGAATCAAAAAAGGGGCGATTTTCGGTCTTAAAACGTTCATTTTGACCCCCAAATGGTGCTTTTAAGGGGAATTCAATTAGAATTCGGAATTGTGAATGCGGAATTCGGAAGGAGGGGAGAAAAAAAGAGAGCAAGGTGGAAGGATAGAAGCGGCGAAGTTGGGAAGGTGAATGGATAAAGGATAAAGGTGCAAAAGGTAAAGGTGAAAGGTTCTGGGTTCAAGATACAGGGAAAAAGGGGAAAGGGAACAGAGTTTGAGGCCGGGAGACGAGGAAGTAGATACTAATCTTCGGAGAGATTTTTTATATCGTCTATAAATTCTTTGACGATCAGTACCCAGGGTTCGACTAAATCACGATCAAAATGGGAATCCGGGGTCACCTTGAATAGTGAATAAAATCGGTTGATAGAAAAACCCCAGTACGATAGTTCCTCCTTACGGGGCAGGTGCAGAAATGCTGCCATGCCTAGCAGGCCGAGGCTTATTGAAGTTTTGATGTTTAATTGTGTGTAAGGATGAAAATACCCTAAATTCCTAAAAATGCCAAAACACCTTGACATCTGACTTTACTGCCATTGCCACATCTTTAACTTCTCTATTCCCTTAAAATGTTTTTTATTGAAAGTGCGTAACCATATGTTTCTGTAAAAGCTTTATCAACTCTGTCGAGGGTTTCTCTTTACTTCGTAAGTATTCAATTACAACGTCTGTATCTATCAGGATATCTTCCATTGATTAATTATTGTCCTTCCACGCTCAGTAGCTAAAATATCCTCATCAGTCCACACATGATCATTGTTAATCAAGTTCTGTAAATTCTTTTTTCTTTCCTTCTTTGATATTGATATCTCAATTGTTGTACCTTCCTTGAAAGGCAAATTTTTTAATTCCAAATATCCTCTTTTACGTATTTTAGTTTGGAACACATGGGTTTCCATTTCAACCTCCTTAAATTCTCTGAAATAGTTCAGTCACTTTTAACTTTACGAAAATGCATCAATAATAGTTTGGGGTTCCTTCTATTCTATGTACAAGGCGAAAGGATAAAAGGCACGGTAAATTTGTGACGAAAGCCGGTGGTCTGGGGTATAAGAATAGGATTTAAGTTATGGAAGGTGCATTATGACTTCTTTAAGGACATCTTCCAAATCAGGGATAGAAGCAGGAATAATATTTTCTTCATTTTGATAATGATATCCATATTTATACTTGACTATGCCGAACTCTGAATCAATGAATTCTTTAAAGTACAACTCCGAGCCATCTCTAAAAACCAAGGTTCCCCTTACGAAACCTATGTATTTGGTACGCTGGTCGAATAAGATTTCCTTTGAAATAATTGCAGGACAGTTTAAAATAACCTGGTCGATCTTGCGGAAGTAGTCAGTTATGTACAAACCTTGATCTCCTGAAGTCGGGATAATTTATCTTGCAATCTTTTGAGCGTCTCATGTTCACCCAACCACTCTATTGCATCCATTTCGGATATTTGAAGCATCTCTGCATGTGACATTCTCACAAAATCACTGGTAAAGAGATTAAACTTCTTTTCAAAAAAAGATAATTTTTGTTTAGTCTTCATAATAGCTGTCAATATTTCATTTTTTTGTGCTTCCAAAGCTGAAATAATTAAAGGCTCTATTGTTTCTCCACGTGGGGACTTTAACATTACTTGACTCATTCTAATCACCTCCTCAGCTATAAAATTAATCAATGATTACACAGCTGTGTAAATTAGGTCAATGATCGATTTAATTGGAAAATTGGAAGACCAGGAAGACCGGGACGTTCGTGCAGAACGTGCAATGAAAGCAAATATGGAATGGATTTTGTTTAAAAAAAGGGAGATTAGACCCCAGAGAAATAAGTGCAAAAAAGATTTCACAGGGCAGGCAGGATTAACAGGATTATCAGGATAGAAAGGCCTTCGGCCGGAAAAGAAGTTCAAGGCTGAAAGCTGAAAGCGGATTAACGCCGGACGAGGGAAGACGGAGAGAAAACAGAAAAGAAGTTATGAAGTTGAGAAGTTTAGGAGATAAATCAGTGAGAAGGATTACGGGTGAGGCATTAAGGCAATGGGGTCAGTTTCAGCCCGGTCTATCTCGCCGCAGGCGAAAAGAATCCCAGAAATCCTGAAGATCCTGTAAATCCTGTCTCAAACTAAAACTTTAGGCACTTTAGCTCACTTTAGTTCATTTTAGGCACTTATATGTAATAAAACAAACACTCCCTTTCAGGGAGAAACCAGTGCCGGGCCCTCTGGACCCGGGTATCTCATCTCCAGGCCGGTCGACATTCGACCCCTTTTCCTGTGATTTGTGTCGTTACTCTTGACAAAATTAAAATATCCATTATTATGACTACATAAACGCGGAGGCACCCAGGAGGTTTTTCATGCTGACAATTCAAGATTACATTCCGATCACAAGGGCAAAAAGTACATTTTTAGAAATCATCAGAAAAATCGAAGGTTCTGATGACGCCATTGCGATTACGAAAAACGGCGTTCCGGAAGCGATTCTTTTGAGTATGAATAAATTTGAAGGCCTCATGGAAACGCTGGAAATTCTGTCTGATGAGAAAGCGATGGAATCAATACGAAAGTCTATTGAGCAGACACGTAAGGGGGAATGGCTTGATTTTGATGAGGTCTTTGCCGAATGAAAAAATGGAAAACGCGCTTTACACCAGAGGCGTCACGATTATTATCGAAACTTCATCCGGAAAATAAAAGACGGATTAAAAAAGCACTAGGAGGGCTTCAGCAAGATCCATACCCTGGAAAGGATTTGCAAGAGGAACTAGCCGGATTTAAATCAATGAGGATTAAAAAATATCGTGTTGTTTACAATATCAACGAAGAAGAAAAAATTATACAGATCCTTTACATCGGTCTCCGGAGTGATGTCTACGAACAATTCAGGTATTTGTTGACCGAACTTAAAAATTTCTCTTCCACAATTAAATAAAAATCTGTGCTTGCCCAGTTAACCGCCCCGGTTAAATGGCCCCAGCTAAACACAAAACGGACAGCTTTCACGGGGTAAACTTAAAACTCCAGCTACCGGCCATAAATAAGTAAATAACATGGTTAAGTTTCGGGTATTTCATATTATATTTAGAAGTTGGAAGCAATGGAATTAGGCCTCCGGCCTCTCCGAGCGGTAGGCTCGCTCTACGAGCCGGAAGCCATAGGGGCGGGGCCTACGCCCCGGC
>PVMK01131952.1_pt1 | contig 18291 bp, 14 predicted proteins | sample 1853481 | NCBI WGS metagenome assembly PVMK01 (sample SAMN08533507, study PRJNA380276) | Marine sediment metagenome, whole genome shotgun sequencing project. | reverse complement strand
AGGTAAGCCTTGAACTTGCGACGGGTTCGTGATGAAACAAAGCCGGTCAGTAATTCGGTTCTGCCTTCGCTCAGCAATTTTCGGACCTGAGTGGGTTCGATTTCCTGTTGCAGTATTACTTTGCCCGTTCGAAAGTCGCAAGTCTTGTTCGGGCCGACCGCCTTTTCACAGGTATAGTTCATTCCATGTTCATACACCGATGCCTGACACTTCGGGCAACTGCCCAGTGATTCCTGGCCGGAAAAATCAACCGGTTCACTGTTTTCATCGTCATCATTTTGACCGAAGTCAAATTCAAGCTTGTGTTCATCGGTCAGTTTGAGGATTGCCGCAAACGGTCGGCCAAGCCGACTACGAAATCCCTGCAACGGACCAATTGTGCGTTCAGTCATCAGGGTTTCTGCTTCGGGTACTTCTAATTGACGGCTGCCCGGAATTTTCGTAATTGAAAAATCGCACTGTGTGCAGGCAAACCGTTTGTAGTTTTCTTTGATCAGGCCGCCGCATTTGGGGCAGGGTGATTGCAATGTTGAGTAATCGCCTGGAACGGTTGTTGCGCCGTAGTTTTTGGCCCTCGCAACCATTTGTTCAACTATCTTACTGATTTCTTGCATGAACGCTTCGCGGTCCAACTGACCACGTTCTATCTGCGAAAGTTTGCTTTCCCATTCGCCGGTCAGTTCCGGCATCGTGAGTTCGGTCACCCCCAGCCCGCGCAACAAGGTCAACAGTTGAAAGGCCTTGGTGGTGGGCATCAGTGACTTGTCTTGGCGCAATAGATAGTTCTCGCTAATCAAGCCTTCGATGATCGCTGCGCGGGTTGCCGGTGTGCCCAGTCCTTTGCCAGACATGGCTTCGCGCAAGTCATCATCATCAATCAGCTTGCCGGCGCCTTCCATCGCAGAAAGCAGTGTTGCTTCGGTATATCTGGCCGGTGGTCTGGTCGCCAGGTCGCGAACTTCAATATCGCTGACCGTGGCTTTTTCATTCTCACCAACCGCTACGAGCGTGCCCTCACCAGCAATGGCTTCACGGCCGTAAATGGCCAACCAACCCGGCTTGACCATCACCTTGCCTTCGGTTTTGAAGTGGTGCTTGTCAATCTGGGAAATACGAGTGGTGTTTCGAAACTCCGCAGGTGGGAAAAACGCCGCCATGAATCGACGCACGACCAGGTCGTATATCTTGGCTTCGGCTTCGGTAAGATTCTTGGGTGCCTGCAATGTAGGAATAATGGCGAAGTGATCAGAAATTTTCGCGTCATTGAAAATGCGCTTGTTCGGCTTGACCCAGTCTTCGCTCAGAATTTTTGCCGCATGCGGCCCTATCGGATTGCCGCCGCTGCCGCCGGTAATGGCTGACAAGCGCTCACTTGACTCATCACGCAGAATGCCCAGCGTATCTCGCACGGTAGATAGATAGTCTTCTGGTAGAGCACGCGAATCGGTTCTTGGATAAGTCAACACCTTGTGGCGTTCATAGAGCGCTTGGGCCAGTGACAATGTTGCCTTGGCCGAAAAGCCAAACCGGGCGTTGCCTTCACGTTGCAGACTGGTCAGGTCAAACAGCATCGGTGCGCTTTGCGTCGTCGGCTTGGTTTCTTCAGTTACCACTGCCTGCTGACTCTGGCAGGCCTGCATGATCGCTTCTGCCTGATTGCGTTCCCAAAGTCTCTCTGCGCGCCGTTCTGCATCTTCGTCGTTCTTTTTGAAGCCCGTATCAAACCAGCGACCCGGATACTGTCCGGCCTCGACATCAAACTGGGCATGCACTTCAAAGTACGGCCGCGAGACGAATTGCTTGATCTGTTCCTCGCGCTCCACGACGATGGTCAGGGTGGGTGTTTGAACTCGGCCAACAGTGGTGAGGTAAAAACCCCCGTCTTGGGAGTTGAACGCCGTCATCGCCCGGGTGCCGTTAATGCCCACCAGCCAGTCTGCTTCTGATCGGCAGCGGGCGGCATCGGCGAGCGGCTTCATTTGTTCATCATCGCGCAGCTTCTCAAATGCTTCGCGAATGGCCTTGGGCGTCATGGACTGTAGCCAAAGCCGGCTTATCGGTTGCTTGGCCTTAGTGTGCTGGACAATCAGCCGGAAGATCAGCTCGCCTTCGCGCCCGGCGTCACAGGCGTTGATAATTCGGTCGATATCTTTGCGGTGGATCAGCCTGGCGAGCAACTTGAGCCGGTCCTCGGTTCGGGCGATCGGGTTCAGGTCAAAGTGATCGGGAATGACCGGCAGGTTGGCAAAAGACCACTTGCCACGTTTGACCTCTACGCCGTTAGGCGCCTTGATTTCAAGTAGGTGCCCAATGGCCGAAGTCACAACATAGTCGTCATCTTCAAAATAATCCTTCTCGCGTTTCAGTCCGCCAAGCGAACGCGCGATGTCGGCTGCAACAGAGGGCTTCTCGGCAATTATCAGCGATTTACTCATTAGCAACCCCTACCGGGGAAGACTCCTTTGGCATCTTTGATGTAAGGGAAATCGACACTCACGCGTACAGGATTCACTACAAATTCAGGGTAAAAATGGTGCCGTCACAATCCACCTGCCGCGATGTGACCGGTTTTTTCGCGTGCTCATCATAAGGACGGCGAAGGGTACAGGCAAGTTATGTTGGGCGTTCAACTCATTTTCCCTGGCCGTCGCAATTATGTTCGAGGTCAATGCCCAGCTTGCTCTGCGGGAGATCCTTGAGATGACCCACGGACGCCAGCACTTGGTAATTGCATCCCAAATATTTTTGGAGGGTGTTGGCTTTGGTGGGCGATTCGACGATGACGAGTGATTTAGCCATAGTGATACTTTAGAAAATGTCCAGATGGTTTACCATGAAATATTCCGTTGAAAATACACGCAGGTGGTATTTATCGGATACTGACCCTGACGTACTGAAGACCTGGTACTTGTTTTATAAGTCCTTTCATCTCCAATGACAAGAGGATACTCATCACCTCGGATGAAGAATATGAACCTTGAGCGATTAATTCGTCAAGCGAAACAGGTTCTAGAGGAATTCGGTCGAAGATATTTTGTTCCTCTGGTCCCAAAACGATGGTCGAGGGTTGGCCTTCAACAACATTTTGCTGTGTTTCAAGATGATCACGGAAAGACGGTTCTAACATAGGAAGAATTTCTTCCACAATATCCCAAGGTTTTTCAACGAGTTTCGCCCCCTGTTTAATGAGGCGATGGGGCCCATGGCTCAGGGGATGTGTCACATTCCCCGGTACGGCAAAGACCTCGCGATTTTGTTCTAACGCCATCCGAGCGGTAATGAGGGACCCGCTTTTCGAGGTGGCTTCAGTGACAATGATGCCAAGCGAAAGTCCACTGATGACCCGATTGCGTTGAGGAAAATGATAGGATTGTGGGGATGTGCCCATGGGGAATTCCGAGAGCACTGCGCCATGCTGCTCGATCCGTTGTCGAAGCTTGAGGTGTTCAGAAGGATACGTCCGATCAATTCCGCACCCCAGGATGGCCCATGTTCTCCCTGCCGCAGCCAATGCCCCTTCATGGGCGTCAGCATCAATGCCACGCGCCAGGCCACTGACGATCGTGAAACCCAGTGCCGCTAAATCTCCGCTGAGTTTTCGAGTGAAGGCTCGTCCAGCATGTGATCCCTTTCGTGCACCGACAATGGCCAGGGCTTGTTGGTCACATTCCAGCAATTGTCCGGTGTAATACAAGATAGGAGGAGGGTCGGCAATTGTTTTTAATCGAACGGGGTATTGAGGGTCTGTCAGGGTGAGGATGGAAAATCGGCCAGCTTCAACGGCCTCTATTTCGCGTTGAATCTCATTGTAAGTTTTATCGGAAAGGGGTTGCTGGAGAGCCTGAGCCAAAGAGGGTGAAAGATCACCCGTTGCCACCAGCGCAGAAAGATTGGCTTCCCGGATGGCTTTAGGTGAACCAAGCCTATTGATCAGCCGTGTGTAGGTGATGGGACCGAGCCCTTTGACCGCCCGTAGTTCCAACCATCCTTGCAAGTCGGAGAGCGTGCTCATAGGAGGGACCTAGGAAGGAATGTTGAAAACAATGGGGCAACTTTCAGGATGCGATAGGCGAGGCGTTCTCGAGGCTTTGCCGATCTCACGTATTGTCCGTATGCTCCGGGCGTCAAGCATAAGGGGGACGCCCTCCTGGACGTACCAATCCATTGGCGCCCTGCGGGATCTGGCAAGTTATTCGCGGTCTTGCTGGACGGACTTTTTTGAACGATTCTTCTTCCTAAACTAATGTGGGATGTAGATGGCCACGAATATTGAAGTTCGAAAATATTTTGAATCGTCCCTAGGAGCCTGTCGGACTTAGGAAGAATCGGCTGCAAAAGTGTCTCAGCGGTCCAGATTTTGCCGATTTCTTGGCCCATAGTCCCACTATGGGCCGGCGACATGGTCAAAATCTACCCTCGCTTAGCCCATTTTTCGCTCTCGATTCCCTAAGTCCGACAGGCTCCTAGGAGGCGGCCCGAGACTCAGCCCGCTGTGCTACTTTTCCGACTACGACAATGTCATATTGTTCAAGGTGTAAGAGAGGGTCGGCTTTGAAGAGCACCTGTTGTTGAAATTCTTGTTCTAATTCTTCGATGCCCCCATGTTCGGTATCAAAGAGCAGTTCAACGACCTTGGGGTTCGCCCCCACGACAATCCGTTGAGCAGGACCACGAGTATTGCCGATTCGCCGAATGTCTCGGAAAATTTCATAGGCCACCGTCATTGTGGACTTGGTATACCCTCGACCATCGCAGTCATTGCAAATCTCTGACAACGTTCGGAGGAGATCTTCCCTCACGCGTTCCCGAGAAATTTCAATCAACCCGAGATCGGAAATGCGGGAGATTCGTGTTTGAGCTTTATCATTGGCCATGGCTTCCACGGTTGCCTGATACACTTTCTCACGGTTCCGTTCTCGTTCCATATCGATGAAATCAATAACGATGATTCCACCAATGCCGCGTAATTTCACTTGATACGCAATTTCTTTTGCCGCTTCCAGATTGTTTTTGAGAATTGTTTCTTCTTGATCGCGTTTTCCGACAAATCGTCCGGTATTCACGTCAATCACCGTCATGGCTTCGGTAGGGTCGATCACAATATGTCCCCCAGATTTGAGCCAGACCTTTCGACTCAGAGCCCGGGTGATCTCAAGTTCAATACCCAGATGATCAAACAGACCTTCCTGTTTCTTATCATAGAGATGGACGCGGGACGTCTGTTCCGGGAGATATCGCCGTACAAAATCTTTGACTTCCTCGAAACTGGTCTTGGCATCAATCAATAATCTGTCGACTTTGTTCGTGAACAGGTCGCGGACGACACGAAGAGGAAGAGACAGATCGGTGTGGAGCAGAGAGGGCGCCTGTTGACTGTTTGCGGCTTTCAAGGTGTCTTCCCATAAGGCTGTCAGAAATTTCGTGTCGGACACCAAATCTTCTTCGGGGACCCCCTCGCAGACGGTTCGGACAATATACCCGTACTCCGGTTTTCGGATGCGTCGCATCAAGTCTTTTAATCGATGGCGTTCTTCTTCGTGCGTAATTCGTCGAGACACCCCAACATGATCGACATTGGGCATCAGAACCAAAAACCGACCAGGAAGAGAGACATAGGTGGTAATCCGAGGCCCTTTGGTTCCAATGGGCCCTTTGGAAATTTGAACAAGAAGCTCCTGTCCTTCCGTCAACAGGCTTTCGATGGGCCGGGCGGTTTGGCGTCGAGGACGTGGCATATCTGAACTTGGTTCGTCATCTTCACTATCCACAAGTGTATCGCCAGGTTCTGTGCCAACCGAGAGGTCAGACACATGGATAAAGGCGGCCCGATCTAACCCAATGTCCACAAAGGCTGCTTGCATGCCCGGTAAGACTTTGATCACTTTTCCTTTATAAATATCTCCTACGAAATCTTTTTTTCGAGCCCGATCGACAAATAATTCCGTGACCACTCGATTGTCTAGGACTGCCACCCGAGTTTCTTCTCGGGTCACACTAATAGCAATTTCAACTCCCATAGTTGCCTCCTCACGTACACAGAATGTTGCACGAGCCAGTCCTGGCATGTCCTCACGGTTGTGAGCCAACGAGATAGAAAACCTCATGCAGTTTCTTCCCGTCTTCTGTGAAGGAATGGTGAACCCTTCACTTGAGCCACGATGTTGGCTAGCACTCACCAGTTTGAGGATGGATCGTTACTTTCTTCTGAGACGTGTTCCTCATCGCTACAATGAATAATCTGTCGCACTATCGTATTAAAAGTTATCCGTTGATCGTTTTTATCTGACATTACAAGAGTTCAGGCATTGGTACCCAAAATGGACTAATTTGTTAAGCGTAACACATTTTGGGATTTCCCAAGTCCCAGATGGCCTTCGTACATGGAATGATCACTATAACAGAGAAAGTCGTCTTCGCTTCACATTAAGCAACAAACCAAGCGCGGTGAGGTTTACCACCATGGCACTCCCTCCGTAGCTCATCAGCGGGAGAGGAATACCTACGATAGGAGCGAGTCCGGAAGTCATCGCAATATTTACAATAACGCCGAATCCAAACATGGCTACGACTCCGACGGCGAGAAGCGATCCCGTGATATCTTTAGCGTTGAACGCAATTTCCAGTCCCATTAACAATAAAATGACATACAACGATAAAAGGACGAGCGATCCAAGAAACCCCCATTCCTCGGCAAATACTGCGAAAACAAAGTCGGTATGACCTTCGGGCAAGAACTTAAACTGCGTTTGCGTTCCGCCATATAATCCCTTTCCCAACAATTGGCCTGAGCCAATGGCAATACGAGACTGTAGTCCGTGATAGCCCTTCCCGCTAGGGTCGGAACTTGGATCCACGAAACTCAAAATTCGATCTTGTTGATATCCATGGAGGGATCCCCATACTCCTCCCCATGCAAAAGGAAACAACATCAATGCGGCCAAGATCACGAATCCGAACGCTTTGGACTTCATGCCCACCGTGAGGACAATGACCAAAAAGATAGACAGGAATCCCAAGCTACTCCCCAAATCGGGTTGTTTCAGAATGAGCAAAAATCCTGGCAGAACGATAAGCCCAGGGATAATCAGGCGTCGCAGCCACCCTTCGCGGCTGGTTGCGCCGTAGTAGGAGGCCAAGGTGAGCATGAGAGGGATTTTAATGAACTCCGAGGGCTGAACCATGAATGGACCAAGCGGGATCCAACGCTGGGAGCCTCGACTGGTTTTTCCACTAATTAAGACGATAATGAGTAAGATGAGTCCAATTCCATATAGCAAGTAGGACCATCTCGCAAATTTGTGGTAGTCAATGCCTACTGCAACCATGAAGGCCAAGGTTCCCACGACCATCCACGTGGTCTGTTTCAGGTAGATGGGGAATCTAGGCGATGATCCTGGATTTGTCACACTATAGATGGAAAGAATTCCTATTGAGACAATGGCGGTGATGATACCTAGAAAACACCAATCGAATGTGTCTAGCCCGCGGCGGTTCACATTGTCATTCATTAATGGCATCATGGCTATCGTGCGAGTGGCAGGTGGTTGCCAAGAGAGTTCTTAGAACGGATCAACGTGTTGGGCTTTCTCAAAGTTTATATAGGCTTCAATTAAGGTTTTGGCCAATGGGGCTGCAGCCGACCCTCCATGACCCATATGTTCGACAATGACAGCCACCGCAATCTTAGGTTCCTCTACGGGTGCAAAGGCTACGAACCAAGCATGATCACGATGTTTTTTTCTCACTTCGGTTTTGTCATTATCGTCTTTCAGGGCGATGACTTGTGCAGTCCCGGTTTTACCAGCAATGCTCACCAGTTCTGATTGGGCTCGTTTGGCGGTGCCTTTGGTGACCACAGCCGCTAAACCTTTTTTGATTTGGAAAAAGGTTTGGGGTGATATGGGGACTTGCTGTCTTGATGGCGGTGGTTCTTCCTTAAGATTCCCTGTCCGTCTGAGACGTACTCCTTTCAGCAGTCGAGGTTGCACCACTTGCCCATTGGTCGCCACAATGGAAATCACTTTCGCCATCTGAATGGGTGTTACGGATAAAAAGCCTTGTCCAATGGCAATGGAAATAGTTTCACCCGGATACCAACGCTCTCCTCTGTTTTTTTGCTTCCATTTCCTGGAGGGGACTAAGCCGGAACGCTCCGATGATAACGCAATTCCCGTTTTTGACCCTAATCCAAACTGTCGAGAATATCTGGAAATGGGGTCGATGCCCAATTGATTCCCAACCTTATAAAAATATACGTCGCAGGATTCGGCAATGGCCTTGGTTAAATCAACCGATCCATGACCCCATCGTTTCCAATCACGAAACACCCGTCTCCCAAATGGAAAGGTTCCATGGCAGGTGAGCGAATCGGTCGCCTTCATGGTTTGGGTCTCCAGGAGAGCGGCAGCCATCACAATTTTAAAGGTTGAACCTGGAGGGTACTGGCCCTGAATGGCTCGGTTCGTCAGGGGATGTCGAGAGTCTTGGATCAATTGTTGCCAAGCTTGTGGGCTTATGCCTCCGGATAGATCATTGGGGTTGAACCCGGGTTGGCTAGCTAATGCCAGTACATCGCCATTCCAAGGGTCCAGGGCCACGATGGCCCCCGCTTCTTCTCCAAGCAGATCTTCGGCCAATCGCTGTAGACGAATATCCAGCGTTAAATAGAGATCGTCGCCGGCTAGCGGGGGATGAATGGACAGAGATCGTTTGGGATATCCGAAGGCGTCGACTTCAATGACTTTGCGACCGGTTTCACCCAATAAATGGGTATCAAGTGTTTGTTCGACGCCGTATTGTCCAATGATGCGACCGGCTTGTACGTCAAGGAATTCCGGATCTTTCAACTGGGATTCTGATATTTCACCCACATATCCAATCACATGCGCGGCATAGTTTCCGAGTGGATAGTTGCGTTGATACTCGGGTTGAATCGCGACACCGGGCAAATCAATCCGATGTGATTCGATCAGGGCAGCTTCTTTAAGTGTCAGGCCACTTTTGAGTTTGATCCGACCCCGCCTCCGCTTTGTGCCTAGCTTTTCCGAAATGGCCTGAATATTCAGATCAACGTATTCGGGGAGTTTGGATAATAAATCATCTCGGTCTTGGACATCTTCTAACGAAATATATAACTGAAAACTAGGGATGTTGTTGGCTAATAATTCACCGTTTCGGTCATACAACAGACCTCGGGCCGGTTCTAGCACAATAGATCTTGTCCGATTGTCACGTGCCAAATCCTGATAATAGACTCCATCACGAATTTGTAATTGCCAGAGTCGTAAGCCCAATAGGACCAAAATCATGAGGAAGCCGACTTTCAGGAAAATCAATCGACTTTGAATGTCGGCCAATTCGTTGGCTTGTCGTGCAGTATCAAACATGAGGATAGGTTTTTTGTATGCTGGAAACGCTGCGCTCGGTTGTTACCGGCGTCCATGAGCAAAGTGTACCACACCAAATGAATTGCGAACTTTGTGTGTGAGCCAAAAGATTCCCGCAGCCAGTAAGACGTTATACAGGGCTTGGGGAACCAGTATCCTAGAGATGGCATGAAGGGCGTCTGAGCCATCAAGGGCCGGATAGGCGACGATGAGGGAGGCCAATCCACATCCTAAGGAAAGGACCAACGTGACGATCACCACCGCTCCAGTCGTCACGGTCGAAACGGTATGTGTAGTCACGCCGGCTAGGCATCCCGCCAGGCCTTTGAGGATCATATTGAGTCCAATGCCACCAGGAGCCAAAAGATCCTGAAATAGTCCTACGGTGAGTCCGATCATTAACCCTTTATATTCATTCGTGAGAAATCCGACGAGGCAAGCGAATATTAAGCACAAGTCTGGATAAATGTTATTGACAGACAGCCACGTACTGAGCGTGGCTTGAGCCACAACGGTTCCGAGGCACAACACAATTTGCAAAACAATGATCATGACAAAACTTAAGGCGCAGGAAGCATTTCTGCCGGCGGCGAAGATTCGGCGGAAGCTGTGGGCTGAAATGAGGTAATAACCAAGACCCCCTCTAGCTTTGAAAAATCAACAATCGGTGTGATCTCTCCAGATTGAAACAAGTCTGTGGCGGCTTTAGTGACCTGTTGGATATGACCGATGTGAAGCCCCCGTGGGAAGTCATTCGTGAGGCCGGATGTCACGACGACATCCCCCACATGGACGGGAGAGAGTGGAGGTAGGTATTTCATATGAATGTTTCCCTGGGGCGTTCCCTGAATAATTCCTTCGTCCCGACTGGTTTGAATCATGCCCGTAATCGCTACATTGGGGTCTGAGAGAAGGAGGACAATCGAGGTGGTTGGGTTCACGCCTACCACCCGTCCTACCACGCCCGCGTTTGTGATGACTCCCATTTCCGCATGGATACCGTCGCGTGTTCCCTTGTTAATGACAATCGCTTTATACCAATTGGAGACGTTGCGCCCGATGATGCGAGCAGGCATGGTGGTCATGGGAGCGGTTGTTTGATACATCGATAATGCTTGGAATTTCATGGCAAGAATGGCTTGTTCCCGGAGGCGGTTCTGTTCTCCCTGCAATTGTTGAATCTCTTGCTTCAGGCGCTGGTTTTCTTCCCACACTTGCTGGAGAGCAATATAGTGGTTCCAGGTTTTTCCCACCGAAGCCTGGATCGCGGCCACCCCATGCAGAGGACCTTCCAGGATAATGGCCATTGGGCCTTCAACCTGCCCAAGCCATTTTTGCGATTCCCTTGGTAAGAATAGCAGAAGAAACAGAAAAAGAATGAAGGCTCCGACGAAGAATCGGCGGCGGCCCGTGGCGATGGGAAATGAGGTATGTGCGGATTGAGGCATGTAGATTGAGCAGTGTCTAGGGATTCAGCCTGGAATAGGTTGAAACTTTCCGAAGTAGACCTAATTCTTCTAGCGTTTTCCCCACGCCCAACACGACTGAGCTTAGGGGGTCGTCGACGGTGACAATTGGCAAGCCGGTTTCTTCACGCAGGTGATCGTCAAAGCCCTGAAGAAGTGATCCGCCGCCGGTGAGGACAACCCCTCGGTCGATAATGTCTCCGGCCAATTCTGGCGGAGTATGTTCCAATGCCAATCGTACGGCTCCGACAATGGTGCTAATGCAGTCGTGCAAGGCTTCTCGAATCTCTGTGTCATCAATAAAGATTGTCCGTGGAATACCAGAAACTAAATCCCGGCCCTTCACCGCCATTTGTTTTTTCTCGGGGAGTGGAAACGCCGACCCGATTTCTATTTTGATCCGTTCGGCCATATGGTCGCCGATTAACAAGCTATATTCTCGTTTCAGATGGCTCATAATGGCCCCATCGATTTGGTCGCCAGCAATACGAACAGATTCACTGTAGACGATGCCACCTAGAGAGATTACGGCAACGTCGGTCGTGCCGCCGCCGATGTCCACGACCATGTTTCCAGAGGGTTCAGTGATAGGAAGTCCGGCGCCGATGGCCGCCGCGACCGGTTCTTCAATAAGATAGACTTCTCGAGCTCCAGCCAGTTCGGCAGATTCTTTGACTGCCCGTTGTTCGACTTGGGTAATTCGTGACGGGACTCCGATAATGATGCGTGGCCGGACAAGCGTACCTCTTGGATGAACTTTTTGGATAAAGTACCGAAGCATCCGTTCGGTCATGTCAAAGTCGGCAATGACCCCTTCGCGCATAGGCCGGATGCAGGCCAGGTTCCCGGGTGTCCGCCCCACCATTTTCTTGGCCTCTTCCCCAACGGCTAAAATTTTTTTAGAATGAGCCTCAATGGTCACAACGGACGGTTCGTTTAGGACAATGCCTTGTCCTTTGATATAAATTAAGGTCGAAGCTGTGCCCAAATCGATGGCGATATCATGGGAAAAGTAACGACGGAGAAGATTAAACATTGTTGAAGGTATTTGAGGATCTTATGTCTGAATCGGTGCGTGTGACAATAACAGGTGAATGACGTATTTCGGACACTTTTGGTGCAAATGGAACCACTATTTGGAATCCCTTGAGACAATATGGCCTTGTCGACACTCGGTCGCGTGTTTCGCACCTGGCCAGAAAACCGTGGAATAGGTTCAGAGGGTAGATGAGACGAGTCGTCGATCAAATCCGCCCTGTGGCTTTTTTTATTGCCAAGAGAAGCAGCGCGGTGGATGCTCGGAAAGCGTTAAGAAAAAGTATATCAGAAGTCTCAAAAGACCACAAAGATCCTTGAGCGGCCAAAAGAAAATCACGAATATGTTTTGATGCCTCTTGCCAGTTGGAAGACAAAGGCGATACATAAAAAGCGCACCTATTTCTGAGAGAGGAAGAATTGTATGGGAAATCAAACCTTATTTGAAAAAATTTGGTATCAGCATGTGGTTCGTGAAGAGCCGGATGGCACCACCTTGTTGTATATCGATCGACATCTAGTGCATGAAGTGACGTCGCCGCAAGCCTTCGAAGGACTTCGATCGGCCGGCCGCAACCCTCGTCGTCCCCAAGCCGCCCTCGCCGTCCCTGACCATAATGTTCCCACCACCGACCGGACCCTGGGCATTGCTGACCCCATGAGTGCGTTGCAAGTGGCTACCTTGGAACGCAATTGCAAGGAGTTTGGTATCACCTATTACGGCATGCATGACGTCCGACAAGGCATTGTCCATGTGATTGGCCCGGAACAGGGCTTAACCTTACCGGGCATGACCATTGTCTGTGGCGATTCTCACACTTCAACCCATGGAGCTTTTGGGGCCTTGGCGTTTGGCATCGGCACTTCGGAAGTGGAACATGTCTTGGCGACTCAATGTTTGGTTCAGAAACGACCTAAAACCATGGAAATTCGGGTGGAAGGCAATCTTCCGGATTATTGTTCCTCCAAAGATGTGACTTTAGCCATTATTGGTCGCATTGGAATTGGTGGAGGAATCGGGCATGTCGTGGAATATACGGGGTCGGTGATCCGGTCATTTTCCATGGAAGGCCGAATGACACTCTGCAATATGTCAATTGAAGCCGGAGCCCGCGCCGGGCTCGTCAGTCCTGACGAATCAACTGTGGCGTATCTACAGGGGCGGCCCTTGAGTCCCCAAGGCAAGATGTTTGAATGGGCAAAAGCGGATTGGTTGAAATTAGGGACTGATCCTGGAGCCCAGTTTGATCAAGTTGTGGAGCTTCGAGGGGAAGACATCTCGCCTCAAGTGACGTGGGGAACGAACCCTGGGATGGTCACCGATGTCAATGGAAAGATTCCTGATCCGGCTTTCATCGATGATGACAAACTTCGTTCAGCGACGGAACGAGCCTTAGAGTACATGGGGCTCCCTGCCGGAACCCCGATCTGTGATATTCAGGTTGATCGGGTGTTTATCGGGTCTTGCACGAATTCACGGATTGAAGATTTGCGGGTCGCCGCAAAGTATGTTCGAGGAAAACATGTTGCTGCCAGTGTTCAAGCCATGGTGGTACCTGGATCCGGCTTGGTCAAGCGCCAAGCCGAAGAAGAGGGACTCGATAAGATTTTTCGGGAAGCCGGTTTTGAATGGCGAGACCCAGGCTGCAGTATGTGTCTGGCTATGAATGCGGATGTGTTGACGCCAGGTGAGCGCTGTGCATCAACCAGTAATCGAAACTTCGAAGGGCGTCAGGGTAAAGGGGGTCGGACGCATTTGGTTTCCCCTGCCATGGCCGTCGCCGCCGCGGTGAAGGGACATTTTGTGGACATTCGAGACTGGGAGGTGTGAACGGGGTTTTTTGGTAAAAGAATCTGAGCTCCCTCAACACCATTTTTGTGAAAATCTGGAGAAAACTATGCAAGCCTTTACAACTTTAACTGGGACGGTGGCTCCCTTAAACCGAGGCGATGTCGATACGGATCAAATCATCCCGAAGCAATACTTAAAGACGATTCACCGGACGGGTCTCAAAGAAGGATTATTTGCAGATTGGCGTTCTCGAGCAGATGGGTCGCCTGATCCCGAATTTTTTACAAATCAACCTCGGTACCAGAATGCCTCAATTTTACTGACTGGGGAAAATTTCGGGTGTGGATCTTCTAGGGAGCATGCCCCCTGGGCATTATTGGACTATGGCATTCGCTCTATTCTGGCACCAAGCTTTGCAGATATTTTCTATAATAACTGCTTCCAAAATGGCATTCTTCCGGTAGTCTTAACTCCTCAGGAAATCCAAACTCTTTTTGATCGAACGGATTCTCAAGATCTCTATCAGGTAACCGTAGATTTGGCTCAACAAGTCGTTCTGCTTCCGGATGGGGAACGCTATACGTTTACCGTCGATCCGTTTCGCAAGGATTGCATGATCAAGGGGTTAGATGGAATTGGCTTGACTCTGCAGCATGAGGCTGCCATTTCTGACTACGAAGCACGCCGTGGGAAGGAGGTGCCTTGGTTATTCCCAGACTAATGGACGTAAGCCAGATTCGGGTTTACCATCCCACCCTTTCTTGCACTGACTTCGGGTTGAACAGTCCAGCCTCTGGCTAAAAGGAATTCAGAGAATTGCCATTAGCGAATGCCGGAGGTTAGCGTGTTTCCCACTTGTGTCCCTTATTCTCTTGAGCCCTAAGACCCTTATCTCTGATTTGATCTTTTTGTCTTTACCCCCTTCCCCTGTTATTTTGGATATATCTTGGTCTCGTGACCGACATCGTTCTGATCTCCATACCTTCTGATGCCTAAAGTTTTTCTTAAATCCTTGTTGGGGAGCTTTTATGACCTCCTGCCGATTGTTTTGGTCATCGGGTTTTTTCAATTTGCTGTGTTGCAACAACCTGTCCCCAACCTTTTGGAAATCCTGATCGGATCGTTTTTCGTTCTTATCGGACTGACATTGTTTGTGCAAGGATTGGAGATGGGGCTATTCCCCCTTGGAGAATCGTTGGCTTTCGCATTTGCCAGAAAAGGGAGTTTAACCTGGTTGTTGATATTTGCATTTGCCCTGGGATTTGGCGTCACCGTGGCAGAGCCGGCCTTGATTGCCGTAGCTAATGAAGCAGCCAAGGTTGCCGCAGAAGGCAATGTGATTGATGCTACAGAGCAGTCACGCACTGATTATGCCTTTGGTCTTCGTTTGACCGTTGCTTTGTCGGTCGGGTTCGCCATCGTCATAGGGGTCTTGCGCATTGTTCGCGGCTGGCCCGTACAATATTTAATTATCGGGGGGTATCTGGGGGTAATTGTCATGACCCTCTTCGCGCCTCCAGAGATCATTGGTATCGCCTATGACTCAGGTGGGGTGACGACAGGGACCATTACTGTGCCGCTGTTAACCGCTCTTGGGGTGGGGCTGGCCTCTTCCATTCGAGGACGCAATCCGATGGTTGATGGATTTGGGTTGATTGCCTTTGCCTCATTAACGCCTATGATTTTTGTGATGGCGTACGGCATGATTGGATAACGACATGGGACAAAATCTCCTTCAAACGTTTTGGTCGACGATTGCCGATGTCCTGCCCATCGCGTTAATCATTGTTGGCTTTCAGAGCCTGGTCATCCGTCGTCCTATCGCAAACCTGGGTCGGGTCATGCTTGGCTTTATGTATGTGTTGGTAGGATTGGCATTTTTTTTACAGGGGTTGGAGATGGCGCTGTTCCCTATAGGAAAACTCATGGCGCAGCAATTAACGGCACCAGAGTTTATTACGGGATTACCACAGACGAGCGAAGCCGTGAAAGAGCTGGATTGGAGCCAATACTTCTGGGTGTATGTATTTGCCTTGGCGATTGGCTTTTCCACGACTATTGCGGAACCTTCGTTGTTAGCGGTCGCGCTGAAAGCCCATCAAGTCTCCGGTGGGGTCATTGGTGTATGGGGTTTGCGAATAGCGGTGGCGATCGGTGTGGCGATCGGGCTCATACTGGGAACGTACCGCATTATTACCGGAACCCCTTTACACTGGTACATCATTGCCGGATATGCGATCGTGATAGTTCAAACCCTCTTTGCCCCTCGAATGATGATCCCCTTGGCCTATGATTCTGGTGGGGTCACCACCTCCACTGTGACGGTTCCCTTAGTAGCGGCTTTGGGGATTGGGTTGGCCAGTACGGTACCGGGGCGCAATCCGGTGTTTGATGGATTTGGGTTGATTGCCTTTGCCAGTTTGTTTCCAATAATTACCGTATTGGCCTACGCGCAACTCTCTGCCTGGTGGGCTAAACCGCAATAAACCTTTTTCGTGGAGCAATGCCATGCATTTTAAATTAATTTGTGCGTTTGTCCAAGATGACAAAACTACTGCAGTGATGAATGCGGCGCGAGAAAAAGGCGCCACGGGAGCCACGGTTATCACCAGTGCCCATGGCGAGGGCTTGGAGGTGCGAAAAACATTTTTTGGGCTGAGCCTGGAGACACAACGGGATGTCATTCTTTTTCTTGTGGAAGAACATTTAGCGCGAGAAATATTGGAATCAATTGCAGCCATGGGCGAATTCGATGTCAAGCCTGGAACGGGGATCGCGTTTCAGGTTGATGTGGAAGATGCGGTGGGCGTAGTGCATCAAATGGCAAAACTCAGAGACGTAGTGGAGGAAGAGCTATGAAACACGGTGAATTGGTCTGCGTAAAAGATGTCATGAAAACTCAGTTTGATTTGATCCACGGCATTGAAACTGTGGCGGATGCTCTACGCCAGGCCTCGCACTTGGAGACGGAATGTCTCCTCGTGGACCGCCGGAATGACACTGACGAATATGGGATCGTGCTGTTGTCCGATATTGCCAAAAAAGTTTTAGGGGCCGATAAAGCTGCGGATCGGGTCAACGTCTATGAGATCATGAGTAAACCGGTCGTATCTGTAGACCCGGAAATGGATATTCGGTATTGCGCCCGTCTATTTGAGCGGTTTGGTCTTGCCTTAGCTCCTGTGATTCAAAACCGTATTGTGGTGGGTGTGGTGAGTTACCGGGATATTGTCTTACGTGGGTTACGCGACCGGTTGTGATTGAGGGAACGCTCTCTTGTTGGTGCCTATCCTCCGTCGCTGGTTAGAGGAAAGCAGGTAAATATATGCCATTGGCCCTGCATGTCCAACAGTATGGTTTTGCAAATCTGCATGCTGTGTCTTGTAATGGGAATGTACACCGAAGGGTTCATGAAGGAGGAGCAAATGTATTACCAAGGGGGAAAATGTTATGGCGCCCTGCCGCTATGATGTTTGCAGCCGGATGTACGTTCATCATCTCAGGGCCAGGAATCGGTTGGGCAAATACCGAGTTGCCCAAAGAGCCTGACTTGCCTTTGACGTTAGCCCAGAAGGCTGCAAAAGCTGCTTTAGTCAAATGTGAGGAGGAAAGATGGAAGGTGAGTGTGGTGGTGGTTGATCGGGGAGGGAATGTGAAAGCCCTTCTTCGTGGGGATAGGGCCGGACCGCATACTCAAGATAGCAGCGCCAGGAGAACTTATACCGCTTCCAGCATCCGGGGTTCTACGCAGGAATTAGCAGAATTGAATATCAAAATTCCCCATTTTCAAACTTTAGGAGATATGAATGAACGGATTTTAATTCTTGGAGGGGTGGTGTCTGTCGTGTTGGGGAGTGAAATCGTGGGTAGCTATTGGGGTGTGGAGAGCGCCTGGAACTCAATTAAATGAAGCTTGTGCGTTATCGGGCTTAACGAGTATCGGAGCAAAACCTTCCATAGAATAAGAGGTTGGGTTTCTGTGATGAGAAATGTGATTGAAAGAAATACAACGGGTCAAAGGTAAACACGTTAATACACATATGAAGAATGAGTACGTAAAAGCCAACAATGTTTAGTGGCTGTGGCACAATATTGACAGTTGGTTTTCTGAGCTAAAGCCTCCATTGTATCGACCGATAAGGGCAAGTGACCAAATAGGTTGAGTCAATCTTCATAGCAATGAAGGAGACGAAGTAACTCGAAGAATATTGTAGAAACATAAGAAAAGCGGAGGCCTCTTTCCGATAAAGGCAAACCCATTGTGAAGTGGGGACGCAAAGCCACGGGTCAGACATTCTGATAGCCGGGTTACCGAAGAAAGAGAAAAGACGGTGGATTGGGGCCCCTTATTGAAGGAGGTATCCCATGTCCAGCGATTCTGTTTGTCCTACGTTTAGAAAAGTGTTCTTCGCCTCTGTCTTTGGTGTTTGTGTGTTCCTGATTCCTAATGGCGTGCATTCTGCAACCAGCAATTCCGCGACGCTCCAATGGGCAGCCAATCAAGAAGCTGACCTCGCAGGGTACCAAGTTTACCACGGGACAACTCCTGGGACCTATGGCCCTTCCTTGAATGCTGGAAAGAGCACTACCTACCAATATGCCAGTTTAGAAT
>PVMK01189228.1_pt2 | contig 18292 bp, 16 predicted proteins | sample 1853481 | NCBI WGS metagenome assembly PVMK01 (sample SAMN08533507, study PRJNA380276) | Marine sediment metagenome, whole genome shotgun sequencing project. | reverse complement strand
CCTATTTCAGAGGGCGGAATTGGAAATTATCCCTTCCATATCAATTAGTTGCTGTGGCCCGACCCCGTATTCATCAATAAGAACTATTAATTTTTTTTACATCTTTGACGAATAAATTAAAAAGCGGTAATTTATCTAAAATTTGTATACCAAACAGCATAATCATCAAGAAGCTGTGCATTTTTTGAATTCTTTTCGACTGCTTCCAAATCAGCAAGGGTTAGGGAAAATTTTTTCTTATCAGAAATTCTCCGCACGTTAACGTATAGACCTTCATCCTCATGAAAATCTTCATCAAAACTTAATAGTTCATATTCATCCCTAAATGAAGGATTTTTTTTCTTCAGCTTCTCATATTCCTTTTGACTTCCTGGCCCCCAATTATAGTATTCTTCCCATCCGAAACATCCCAAGTCTTCTATGCCAGTAACAATAAGGGGAAATATAATTTCATTTTTTAAGTACGCCAAATATTTTCTTAAATTTTCATAATTAACAGCAGCGTTATTCTCATCCTCGACATCCTCGACATCCAATATTTTATGTATTCGATCATATTGATCGTCGACATTGCTGTTTGATATAATATCTTTAAGCGTCTCTTGATCTATAGCATGAGAATTTTTGGGGTGAATAGACCCTGACTTCTTCTTCCTGCTTTTTTTCTTTTTCTTAGATTTTTTTTTCATATTTCCTCCCAGAATCATTATGAAGCCGAACGCCGCGCTTCACCAGCCGGGCGGGGTATAGCAACTGACTTTGAAAATTTTATAAACTTCAATAAACAATGACATTTGAAAAAGCGCCGCTATAGCCCGGTCGGTTGTGCAAGCGCTTGTTATGTTTAAGAAGGCGCATATTCTAAAGGAATGGTTTCTAAATCTTTTATACGGGAATGAGCATTTATTTCAAACCACTCATTAAAAAGTTTAAATGACATCTTCTTCGGCCACTTTGATTTATCCTTACACCAGCCTTTCAGTACATCTTTAAAAATGGATTTATATTGTGATTTTATAATTTCTTTGAAATGGTTAAGATCATCATGTTCTTCTATAAGGTACACAATATTGTCGTGATTAACTTTATTTAAAGAAAATTTAATTGAGCCTTTTTCATTTGAAGTGACCCATTCAAGGAAAGGTGTTTTGTACTTAACCACTATCTTTAAAAATGGATTTATATTGTGATTTTATAATTTCTTTGAAATGGTTAAGATCATCATGTTCTTCTATAAGGTACACAATATTGTCGTGATTAACTTTATTTAAAGAAAATTTAATTGAGCCTTTTTCATTTGAAGTGACCCATTCAAGGAAAGGTGTTTTGTACTTAACCACTATGGCTGATCTATTCAGATATTTCATAAAATACTGTTCCTAACGTTTCGGGATGAGCTGCAGGCCAACATACGCTGAGAACCTGGAAACTTTACGCTAACGGCCTAGCTTTCCCTGTCAGCTCCATCCCGCTTGTTCGGCAAAATTATCTTTACTTTTAAGCTGTTGATGCCAATGGTTGTGTTTTCTGGTCAATAGCCATAATCAAATCTTGAACAGCACTCACTTCCTTTTCTTCGAAATAGGCTTCACCACATTGACTACAAATCCAAGCAGGAACATTATCCAACGTTAAATGGCAGCTTTTACGATCAATATGTAATGGGGCTGATCCTTTTTTCATATTTCCTTGGCAATGGATACATTTCATGTTTTTTTCCTCTTTTTATAATTTTCCCATTCTTCCATGCAGGGAATATACGTTGTAATTATTGCTAAATAATCGCCTTTGGGTGCGCAAACAACATGAAGCGGACGATCTCCAATACTATAACGGAACATCAAAGAACTATGTCCGCGTTGGTCATCAGGATAGTCTTCTATAATTTCACCTTGCTCAATTACATTACGAACTTCTTTTGGTGAAATCATGCGATCTGGTCGTGACATCTGACGTATCGCATGCGGGAGATAAAGAATCCTTTTGTTTGCCGCTATTTTTATCTCTTTAAGTAAATTATTCATGCTCATATTTGATTTCGCAAATTGTTTTTTTATTGATGCCGAACGTTGCTTTTCAGGGGGCGCGGCTTTTTGCGCTCCGCTGCAAAAGTTTTGTTATGAGTTCCTTCTCCAATAGATACATTAATTAATATCCTGATACTGGGGTGGACTTTCTCCTATACGCTCAATAACTTTTGGATATTCCCCTGTCGGTGTTATGCTTTGAATTGACGCCACATTAATTTGGTGCCACCAATCATCAGCAAAGTCAAACCAATAGCCGAATACATCATCTGTTTTTAAATTTAATGAATCAATGGTTGTAACTGTTGCATAATTGCTAGATTTAGAGAGATCCTTAGAATTTTCAAATGGATCGGGTGTACTATATTGAACGGCTTTAGGATCATTTGGACCTTTTCCACCAATCTGATATTCATACAAATGCTTTTCTTTTCGATCAAAGGCATCGAATATAGCAAAATGTAAATCCTCTAAAGTCTGATCTCCCCGAATCTCTATTTTTCGTAGAACTACCTGATTCTCTTCTACAAATTCCTCTAACATAGGTCCACTAATAATGTAAACTTCAAATGTGTATATATTTCTCATATTCCGAATTTCTTGATGCTCATAACGACCCGCTTCACCTGACGGCGGTGTGAACCTGGGGCCTGCTTCGGGGAGTCTACGATTGCCTTTTAGTGTTTCTCCCCAAGAGTCAATCGTAGACCCCCAATACTTCATGTGTTGCACAATGTTGAATCTACATCCAGAAGACGCGGGTGCTTGCGGGTTAGCGGAATAAAATTGTTGGGCGACTGCCACGGCTCTTTTTGCAATATCAATAGGATGCATTAGGCGTTGCCATGCTCTGGCGGCTGGACTTATATGGTCGAATCCTCCTAAGTTCACAATTCTCTTTTTGCCTTGCTTTAAAAAGATCCAATCTAAGCTGAATATTCAACCAAAAGTCCTCAGATAATCTATTGCCAGGAGGCACTTTTAGCTCATTCAAGGTCAGGACTGAATCAAACGGACCTTTGCGAATAGCAAGTTGACACAAAACATGAAAATAAGCATAAAAAGCCACGATCCTGCCCATCTGAGTGCATGTCGTTGTTCGACCTTCATTCGTAGTAAAACGGATCATCGAACATAGGAGCTTTTTGTTCTTTCTCTGAAATACATCTTGTCGGGCACATCACACACATTTCTGTAATTGCATCCCATGCACTGAAAGCAGATGTTAGCAAATCGTCAACGAGCTGGTCACTTAAATCCGGGAAAAATTCTTCGATTGCGTAATATGAAAGAGATACATTTTCTACGCTGCCCGATAGCTTATCAAGAATCTCTTCTTTCATCTGCAAAGCATAATGAATGCACAAATCTGCTATTTTTTTGTCATCGATTTTTTTCCGTCTGAGCTTTTTTCTCAAATGGCGTTTTATGTGTGAGTTAAACTCAGCAGCGTATTCAAATAGGAACCAATTGAGTTTCGTTTTATCCCTCTCATTTGAGTAAAATGCCGCTGGTGTTACTAAAAGAGAATTATCTTGTGGATCTTTTTTCTTCACATTCATTGTTATTTCATCCATGGTCGAACTTTTTGAGCTAACCTACCGGCCTCCGAACTTTCAAATCTGCACTGGCCTTTACGTAAAACCACATGATTTTTCCGGTTAGATTTAGCGATTGGTTATGTGATTATTTTGATTTGGTTCTATCTTTAATGTTGCAAATTTTTTTTCGTAATTAGTATTGGAATTAATGGAGAAATTTTCTGGTCCAAAATAATATCCATTTAATTGGGCAATAGGATAAAATCTATTGTAAGAAACCTCATCAAATGCGAATGAATAGCCTTCGTTGATACTTTGAATGATCTCATCATAATAGATCTTTCTATACACTGGATTTTCAGTAACTTTTTCAGGGTGGTTTTCATGATAATTGATAAAATCATTTTTATTTCCAAATACTATTACGCTGCTATCTTCATTTACAATAGCCCTATCTCCTTGCAATGATGCATAGTATCCAATTAATTCCGTTATATTCATGAGATTCTTAAAAAAGGTTAAACAACATAACTGGTAAACCACATAACGGTGCGCGTGACCCACCGGGAAAGCCAACAAGGCCTTCGCTAAAAAGAGCTGCGTGATGCCTCCGATAAAAGAAAAAAACGCGCCGGCTTTCCCGGTTGTGTCAACGCGCTTGTTAATTTATTCTTTGGTTTTAGCTTCATTCCTGCCAAGTAGATCAACAAAAAATTTTCCAGGATCAGGCTTGCTCATTATAATATTAGCTATTTCTAGGCATTTTTTAGCCATTGGATCATTCTCGACTTCTTCTGCCCATTTTTCATCGCATAAATTGTCAAACCAATCCCAGAAATGATTAAATTCCTTTTCTGACAGTTTCAAAACCGACTGTCTTATTTTACTGCTCTTCGCATTTTTATTTATCCGATCGTAGCCAAATTTTTCAAACCAATTTTGGAATCTGTTAAATTCAATATCTTTGAGGTTTAAAAGGCCATGCTTTATTTCGTAAAGATTCATTGTTAGTTCTTACTTTCTATTAGATAAGATAACGCCACGGATAACCTGGACAAAAAGCGCTAGCTTTTTAGATCAGAGTTAATCCGTTAGCCCTTTCCAATAGAAGTATTATTTTTTCTTATTCTTTTTGTAATATGATATTAGCTCTGATACCATTGCATTAACATTACAATTCTCAGTATCTGCTAACTCATTAAGCTTTTTATAATTTGCACTTGAAATATTTTTATCCAGTACTTTAACACTTCCATCATTCCAGTGCAGAACGTTCCTTCCATCAAGAATAAATTTGTCAGGATAAAGCTTTGCTGCTTTCTTTTTTGTTTCATTCCAAGCTACATTAATATCTCGAGTTGTTGACATTTGACCAATTATACCTAATCGCAACGTTACATTATCTTTTAGATTTTTTGCTCCAGAAGGGAATTCTAAAAGAATATCTAACATCATCTTTGAAATCCTGCCTTTAGATAATAGAACCATAGATTAATCTTCCTCAATTTTTAAAATTATTCGGGGGCTAACGTCCGCCGGTGAGCAGCGGCCCACATCTCTGTCAATTCTGCACGGCCTTTACGTAAAACGGTCTCTTGTGGCCTAAAACCAACTTGAGGAGCCGATTGGGGCCGGAACAAGCTAAGTAATACCAGATCAAACGCAGCATCACGCATTCTTTATGACCGCGGGAAATTCCTTTTTTAATGAATTCAATACGTCTTTAATTAGGGTCTCATCTTTTTGTGAGTAGGAAACGGTGCGGGCCTGTTTGTTTGTATCCAGGGCATAGCCCTTATCCAAAAGCGCGTTTGTAAATGCTTCAAACATTGCCTTATCCGGAAATTCCAGAATCAGATGGACGGTACGCTTGAGTGTGAATCGTCTTTTTTTACGGGAACCTGGTTTTTGGGTACGCTTTTTGTCGCTAAATTTGCTTTGTGCGGTATTCCCCAAGGGACTTAAGGGCACGATCGGAATGTTTGACATAGACAGGAACTTTTTGGGCCAGCTCCAGGTGCTCAAAAAGTTTTTTGGGCTCCCGAACGATATGGGCATCCGCCGCAATGGAGACGGCGGCAAATCGACGGGCCGCATCTTTATCCATCTTTCCTTCCAACAGGCCAAAACCTTGATAAACAACGAAATTATCGGCGTGCCCGGCCCAGGCGGCAAGCTCTTGTTTCACATTTTCCGGGATAGCGCGGATACCAAGCTCCTTGAACAGGTCGATGACATTCAGCTCCGTATCCGCGGCATGCTGTTTAATCACCTTCTTTTTAGCCAGTTTAAAAACCGTATGACTATCCTCATGTAAAATGTCACACAGCCCCATAAGCCGATTCAGCTGGCGGGCGGGATAGAACAGGGAATCGATGTGTAACTCGTAATTGGGCAGCAGGGTGATATTCGCTTCCTTGATGGCCTGGTTCAGGGCGCATGCACCCCGGTCGGTAACCCGAAAGGCCTGAAGTTTGTTGATTGACGGAGAAACCGTGTCTTTTTCATCGGTGTAGGCCACATCCACATAGCCCATAGCCAAAGGAATTCCTTCTAAAAAACGCTCCACAAACCTTCCCTCAACCCTTTCAAACCGGTCTTTCGAATTGTCCTGAATCCGGGATCTGGCATAGCGATCGTCGGGTGTTGCCTCATGGAAATTATGATAACGGTCTTTCTCGTAGTCCAATTTCTTAAACGGAATTTTTTCAGGAATGAGGAAAAATGGATTATATTTCTCTAGATACGCGGTCAGCGAGGTCGTGCGGTACCAGACCCCGGCCCGGCAGTTTGCTATCAATTCAAGCAGATAGGAACGTATCTTGGGAAAATTGATGTATTTCATCGTTCCCGTGGCACATCCGTAACTGCTGAATCTATTCAAGGTACTCAACGGGTGTTTGGTAAAAAACTCGTTCAGGCAGGGATCGGCCTCATCCACTAGGGCCTGTAGTATCTGATCCTCCTGTTCCTGCAGCGATTGGTTCAGATATTCATCATAGGCTTTATCCAGAAACTCTATGTAATTATCCGGATAGGATTCCGTGCTGCTGGAATAACCGGCGTATATTCCCTCGGTGTCGTAATCGATGAATTCGAGTTTTAGGTTGAGGCGATCAACCAAGTCGATCCAACGGCTGCCGCCATTCCCTTTCACATCTTCGATCAATTGAGGGTTGGCCATCATTTTGGCCAGGCGTGTAAGATGGGCTTTGGGCAGTGAGTTATCCCGATGCGCGCGTTTTATCTCATAATCACGGCAATAGCATGCAAAGACATGCAGATCTTTGCGCACATCGTTTGGGTTGATGACGGTAGTCAGGTTTTTTGGATCTGCTTTTTCCAGCTTTATATTATTCATCAGCATCTACGTATTTTACGGCATGGCCGGATTTAATGACGACCTTTTGAATTTCGGGCAACAGGTTTAGCGGAAACGAGATAAATTCGTCCGAGAGGGTGACAACCTGTTTTGAATCGCTGAATTTTTTTTCCAGCAGCACTCTCAGGCTGAGATCTTTAATGGCGGCGATCAGGAGGTTATCGTGAACAATGGTTTTACCTTCTTTTTTCTGGATCGTCGCGACAATTTGCCCAAAGAGCTTGTGATGTTTTTGCAGCCAGATAAAGACCGGCGACGATGCCATTTGTTTTAAAGCATAGCTGATTCGTACAAAGTCCGGTTGAGCCACAAGCTTTTTCTGGGATACGTGCAGCTGGCAGGTTTTGCAGATGCTTTCCAGGGCTTTAAAGGGGATACGCCTAAGGTCGATTTCGAAAAACTCGTCGGTTCTGACCGTCAGAAAAGCAGCGGGATTCAGGAGGTCATGTTCCGGGTCCAGCGCCGCCAGTCGGTAAACTGTTTTCCCATTCAGGCTGAGTTTCTCGAGACAGCCGTTTAGCCATCCCTTTTCACACGCTTTACGGACATCCGGCAGCTTGTCTGCACTCGGATACGCTATTTTAAAAAAGGCCGACAAATCATCCGCATCGGCCCATTGGTTCTCCCCTAATAGTGAAAAGGCATATTCGATAAGATCCACCGGTGTCAGGGGACTGTTGTCCGGTTCAAAATCGCCCTCGACAACCTTTTGCCAGCGCGATCCGATCCAACCTTTTAGCCGTCTAAAGCTAAAGGGGCTTTTACCCAGGAAAAGAGTTTTGTCACGGATATGCAGTCGCTCCTCCTTTTGGGGTGATGGGGGCAGCGATGCTTGCGGGGTCTCAAGAATTTCGGTTAGTTTCTCCCGTAAAAAGTCAATTCGCCCTACGTTGGCCCCGGACGCATCACCTTGCAGCGGTTTGGCCGGCGGCGGTAAAAAATCCGCAAATTCGGCCGGGAACATGAACCGTAACCGCTCCAGGACGGCGGTTTTCTGCCACGGATCTTTTGGCTTTTCGGCAAACAGAAGCAACCCTTTTCGGACCAGTTTCGTCTTGACCGTTGAAAAAACGTCTCTGTATTGTTGGGTGAAGCTATGATGATATGAACCGGGATGGGCTTTTTTGTAAAGGCGCGTAAAAAAGCTGACATCTTCTTCCCGGCCGGCGGCGTTGAGCAGATGAAGACACAGAACCTCCCTTGAATCCAAGGCCGCCACGGCCTTCTCGATGCCGGTATCGTTCAGAAAATTATGCCCGCAGGAGTGTGCGGGATTGCAAACAGGCCGGCGGCAGGGCCCGCAGTTTACAAATCGCCTTGATATCGCCCTGGTTCAGTTCGACCCGGCACATCTGCTTGAGCATCTTATCTTTATCCATGGCGTCTCCTGCACCTTGTTTGCGTTTCGGATGGTTCCAGCCTGAAGGACACCCAACGCTCGAAACGACAAGCTATGGGGCTTCGCCTCAAAAGCGCTAACTATATTTACACCGGGGGAACTGTGGAAAGTTTACTGAAAAAAAATGAACATCGAACATCGAACGTCCAACGTTGAACATCGAATAATGATGTCGCTTCGCTCCGCAATTTAATTTCATTTGTTTTCAAAAATCCGATGTCAACCTTCAATGACTGTTTCTTTTCAGCCGTTTCAGTACTCGTGGCGGAAATCTTAAGTCTTCTGTTTCCTCTAAAATATGATTCTCTCCGAATACTACAGCAGCCTTTCTTCTAACGTATAAGGCTGTTTCTTCATTTTTTTCCATTCAACATTCGATGTTGGACGTTCGATGTTCGATGTTCATCTTTTAAAACAATCCTGTACAGCGTAAATGTAACCTGCGTATGTTGACAAACCAAATTAGCGCTTATTCCACCATTCCAGTTGGACGAAGCCCTTACCTTGCGATCTAAAAGTCGTTCCCGGCCTCGATCCGATAGGCATATCCCTGCTCACACAAAAAAAGCTGGCGTTTTAACGCAAAATCCTGCTCCACCGTGTCCTGTGTCACCAGGGAATAAAAATGGGCCTGGTTGTCACCCGCTTTCGGCCGTAAGATTCTTCCCAGCCGCTGGGCTTCTTCCTGGCGGGAACCGAATGTTCCCGAAATCTGTATGGCCACGGCGGCATCCGGCAAGTCAACCGCAAAGTTGGCCACTTTGGAAACCGCCAGGATCATGATGCGGCCCTCTTTAAAACGCCCGTAAAGCTCATCCCGGCGGCGTTGCGAGGTGGCGCCGGTGATAACAGGAATGTTCAGGTCCACCGCAATGCTTTTGAGTTGATCGATGTACATGCCGATTAAGAGAATCTGCTTGTCTTTGTGAAGACGCAGAATCTTTCGCACCAGCCTTAGCTTGGCAGGGTTTTCCGATGAGATGCGAAACTTTTTGCGCTTATCGGCCACGGCATAGGGCATCTGCAGATCGCCCGGCAACGGCAGACGGATTTCACAGCATTTGGCTTTGGCGATCCAGCCCTGATCTTCCATATCCTTCCAGGGTACATCGACTTTCTTAGGGCCGATGAGGGCGAAAACATCATCCTCTTTGCCGTCTTCCCTGACCAGGGTGGCCGTCAGGCCCAATCGCCGGCGGGCCTGCAGGCCCGCCGTCACTTGAAAAACCGGCGCCGGCAGCATATGAACCTCATCATAAATAATCAGGCCCCAGTTGTGATCGTCAAACAGGTTCAGATGCGGAAATTCGGCTTCCTTATCCGGGCGGTAGGTCATAATCTGGTAGGTTGCGATGGTAATCGGGCGGATGGTCTTGCCGGCGCCGCTGTATTCACCGATATCCTCATCGGTCAGGTCGGTTTTATCCAGCAGTTCTGCTTTCCATTGCCGGATGGCCGTCACCCCGGTGGTCAAAATAAGCGTCGAGGTCTGGAGTTTTTGCATGCAGGAGATGCCCACGATGGTTTTTCCGGCACCGCACGGCAGCACGATTACCCCGGCCCCGCCCCGTTCGCTGCCGCCGGCGTAAAAGATGTCCGCGGCCTGTTGCTGATAGGGACGAAACCCGAATTTTTTACCTGCCCGGGTGGTGTCCCGCACCGAAAACCGAACCGGCGCCCCCTGGGTATAGCCGGCCAGATCTTCGGCCGGATAACCGATCTTGATCAAAGCCTGCTTGATTTTGCCGCGGTTTAGGGGATGAATACGAAATTCCGTGCCCGACAGCCTGTCCGACAGCAGACCGGCGACCGTCTTGCTGTGGACGATCTCTTCAGCCAGCGGTTTTGTATCGGCGCAAAGGATAAGCCCCCTTGAATCGACAAGTATACGCAACCGGCCGAAGCGGGAGGAAAAATCGGTGATTCCAACCAGCACATGTTCGGGAACCTGGTATTTTGAAAACCGGCGAAGCCCTTCGTTGATTTCAGCGGCTGAAATACCGGCGGCGCGGGCGTTCCAGATGGAAAGGGGCGTAATTCGGTAGGTATGAATATGTTCCGGGGACTTTACCAGTTCTGCGAACCGCACCAGTTCATTGCGGGCGGCCTCGTAGCGCGGGCTGTCGACTTCCACCAGAACGGTATGATCGCTCTGCACGATTAACGGGTTTGCGCTCGAAGGTTGTCATATCTGATCTCTGAATTGCGGTACGATATACCCCATATCGGCCAGGGTTTTGATAAAGTCTCTTTCTTTACCGGGCAGCACGACGATGTAATCGCCGGCAGCCGACAGGCAAAGCTTTGACGCTTTTCGGTCTGATGATATCAGTTGAACAAGGACCGGGTCCTTGCATGCAATCAAGTGCGCACGGCCGCTGTAAGATAGCCGGGTTGAGCGCCCGACGGCATCATTCAGCAATTGGATGACCGTCTCCGGCAGGGGCTGCGACGAGCGGGATTCAAGAAATGCCCGCACTTGCTTGGTGTCCGTTCCGCTTTGGGCGGCAGCAAGGAGGGTCGACAGCGTGAGTCGCCATAAGGATGATGAGGTCTTTTTGCCTATCTTGTTTAAAAACAGCTTATCGGCCGGTGACAGGGAAACCGCATCCGTGATGACGATCTCATGGTTGGGCAGTACCGTCAACACCGGCCGGGGTTCAAAAGCGGGCGGATCATAGCCGTCACTCAGACCCAGTACATACGCGCCCAGTGGGTTTAGGCGCAAATATTTCAGGCCGTCATAACGGCTTAAATATTCGAGATCGTAGCCTCCATAAAGATGGTCAAAATCCACAAGCGCGCCGGCGGGATGCGTAAAGGCCACATCGATGAGCCCCAGGGTTGCGGCGTATTCAAACAGGAAAGCCAGCAGATAACGACTTCTGAGGATTGATTCACTGCCGTAATCGTCAAGATGACCGTAATGGGAATCGCCCAGATAAAGTTTCCAGGGATAGCGGGCGACCTGGAAATCCAGGCCCTTTGATAGCATGAAACGCATCAGTTCCTCAACCTTCACCCACCTTCCGGGCAAACATTGACTCAGGGCCTCATTGATCGGCGGTCTTCGCGTGGCAGGCGCCACAAGGGTACGTCCACGGGAGGATTTTTGCCCTTTTATCTCGTTGATGCGACTGAATTCATCAATGACTTTATTTTTCGCCCATTTCTTCCAGGCGGATTTAATCACCTGCGGCCGGTTTCCGTCCAGCGCCTTGTACCCGTTCTTGGTCAGCTTGAGACTGCTGCCGTCGGTCTGGGCCAAACCGGCGACCCGAACAATCAGCGGCCAGGCAAAGGCCTGGATGGCACCGACTTCGGCGAGCACATCCGACGCATCATACCAGTCGCCTTCATGCAGACGTTCGGACAAGTTTTTTTCGGTTGCAGAGGTGGGCCGACCCGTTTTCGGGCTTACCTTGAGCTTACCGCCGTCGATGAGTCTCAGGACGACTTCCAGATTGAGTAGGGCGGCCCGGGCGGTCTTGCGTATTTCCAGGGGAAGTCTAGGGTCCCCTTTAATATCGGATTTAGTCGATTTGGGCAGTTTGTTGACATATTTAACATGATCTGATTTGGGCATCGGTACGAAGGCCTTTAACCTGCCGCGCATGTCGGCCGGCACCTGACTTTTGAAGATGAAAAGGCTTAACAGATCGCTTACACTCATGGTTACGGAACGTCGGCCCGTATCTGACGAAGGCTGGTATTTTGCTTCGATTTTCCGAAAATCCACTTTCCCGTCGGGTGCAAAAACAGCTTCGGCGACGATATGCCGTCCGATTCGGTCTAACCGCTCAAACACGCCCTTAATCTTTTCACCCCCCATCGCGCCGGTAATGGCGGCGATTATGTCGGCTTTACGCGTCGGAATATCATCGCAAATCAGTTTTGCCAGCGACTTGAGCCTATCGACGGTGTAACAGTCATTCAATGCCTGGGCCTGGGTTTGGTAAACCGTATCGTTATCATAATATGCCATTTTACCGATTGTCCTTCTGATAATCTAAAAAAGCCGCTGCAGCGGTGTAACTCCAGATATCGTTGATTGGGTGATTAGTTGATTGGTTAAGCGGTTATAAATATTGATTTATCCCATATTTACAAAATAATTGGACACTGTCACTCAGGTTTCAGGTGTCAGTGTTCAGGTGTCAGTAGTAGAAAAATGAGAGCCAGCCTGAAACCTGACACCCGACACCTGAAACCTGATCTTAAAATCTCGGTGATAAAGAATGAATGACGGCCATTTACCAACAGTCGTGATTTGCACCCCTCACTGCAGCGGTAATATTACCATGGTGCAGCATAATTGCAGGTTGATTTGACCCAGCCGATCCAGCATTCACTTTTTTGTTGCTTTATATACACTCGGAAAAGTTGTATGTCAATAGGAGAGAGCATACAATATGTTGTATGTTTTAATGCGATACGACGACGATATCACGGATGCGGACTAAATCCGGATAAACCGGATGCTGAAATTAAAGAATATCATCGGGCAAGCCTTGGATCGGTTTCGGGCAAGCCTTGAACGAGCGGGACCATAAAAGTTCGCCTCCGGTTGATCTGTACGGATTACATGCAGGTGGGAATTTAAATTTAATCTTGACAACAAAACCTGCTTCAGCTATCAAGAAGTCTAACCATTTGGAATATTGGATGAAATAGAGTAAATTACAAACTACAAGCACCACCTGATCTTAAAATTGGGCCAAATAAATCTCAAATCCCAATATCCAATTGCCGAAACTCACTTTCACTTCCCAGGAGGGGATGGTCATTTTAATTTGGGATCTATGATAGAGTAGCTATTTTTAGGTCTCAAACCACAATGCCTATACATCTCGGAATTTCTACAACCTACTGATAATATAGGAGTTTTTTGGGATTTCTGAATTTGCCTCGGAAATGGAATATTCCAACATTCCAATTGGGGCGAAGCCCCTAGGTTCTAACTATGATCGATGCAATCCGTTCTCGAAACCGATTAATCGTTCTACTGAGTCTTTTGGCGTTTTCCAACATCGCTTGTTTTACCATCATAACCTCCTTCACCAAGAGTAATATCCTCAACGCCATCGCAAGCTCAACTTATTTTGTCAATATCTACAACCAGAAACCGTACTTTTTACTGTACGGTATGACGGGCGTCAGTTTTGTCATCTACAGTTGCCTGTATTATTTATTTGGACGCAAAGTGAGCTTCGAACGTCGCATCAAGGGGGAAATGCTGGCGATGCTGACGGCATCGCTTGTCCTTTACTGTATACCACAGGTTTGGCCGGGATTTCATAAGAATTTCCTGCCGGCGGCGTGTTACTTTGTCATTGTTGATATTTTCGACGAATTAATTATTGTACAAACTTGGTCGTTGATTAATTACTGCATCAATATCCGTGAATCGAAAAAGTATCAGTACATTTTTCTTTTGTCCGGCAGTATCGGGGCCCTAATATCAGGCTATCTCATTGTCGGACGGGTTTCCGGAGAAAATCAGCTTATTTTTCTTTTGATGACAGCCTTGTTTTCGGCTTTCAGCTACGGTATCATCAAGTATATTTTCTCCGGTTACCGCTACCGTATCAACGTCTCCATCTCGGCCGCCAACGAGAGCCTGAAAGCCCTCCTCTCATCCCAGCAGAAATATAAAATCATAAGATCCATTGTGCTGATAGTTATTCTGATCGGGATTTTCAACCTGTTGTTCAAGGTGCTTTTTGATGTTCAGATCAATGCGTATTATCCGGCGCAGCGTTCAGTCACTGCGGCGGCACCCAGTGAAACCGCAAGCCTCAGCGCGGACCCGTCTGTAAAAAACCGCCGGGGGGCCGACCCGAAAACCAGATTTATCGGCCGGTACAAAGCGGGCATCAGCATTGTTCAGGTTCTTTTGCAGATACTGTTCGTCTATTTTTTTGCCAGGCTGTGGTTGAACGGCAAGGTTCTTTATGCCTATCCGCTCCTGCTGATTCCCAATCTGCTCTTCATTTCCGGTGTATACCTTTTCAAGTCGTCCGATTATCAATCGCTCATATTCTGGGGAACGATTTCCGCCTGCGCAATCAACGACCTGCTAAAGAGAGTGATATTCGATTCGTCCTACCAGTTACTCATGTTTTCGATCCCGGAGCAGTTGTGCAATGCCATTCGCTTGTATTCCAGGCTGTTTTTCAAACCCGTTTGCATAATCAGTATCTGCGCATTTTTTTTGATCATTCCCGCGCTTGACCATCCCATTGTCGTCTATACGCTGCTGCTCACGCTATCGTTGGCAGCGATGCTCCCGGTCATTTCCCGGATACCCCGAAGATATGTATCGTCTCTGCGCAAGAGCATTCAGCGGCGAATCAGCCTGGATAGCACCTTTGGATCTCTCATAAACTATCAGCCGAATCTAATTTTGGATCAGTACAAAATTGCACGTGCGCAGCACAACGATAAATTCAACTTTCTATATTTATTAAACTTGATTCGAAACAGCTACACATCCGAACTCGATGGCATCCTTCGAGACTTGCTTAAACACGAAAGCCGCGATGTGAGGTTTGAATCCGTTTCCGTCATCCGTCGAGTTGAAGCAACTCACTTGATCGATGCCCTGGAAGAGATGTGTCGAAAAGAAAAAGATAAACAAGTCAGGGCAACGTGCTTGCAGGTCATCGCTGTTTGGGGTCCGGTCAATCGTCAAAGCATCTACCAATACTTACGTGCGACGGATTCAATTGACTTATTGAAATACAACCTTGCCATCGTCCACCGGCACGGTTCCGATGAGCTGCAAGAAAAAGTTGAAAAAGAGATTGCAGGCCTCTTGATGTCTGAGAATGAGGGCGAAGTTCTGGCGGGTATCTGGCTGGTCGGCGAATTGAAGCTCACAGCGTTCAAAGACGGGCTTCAACGGCACTTCAGCAAACACGGCGATCAGGCTTTTGACGCGCTGCTTGAAGCAACTTCTAAAATGGGTGATATCAAACTCTTCGTGAAGTATCTCGAAGATGTCGGATTCGACAACATTCGCAACTATGCGTCTTTGAATAAACACCTGGCGCGATTCGGCAGCCGGGCTTTTGATGTTATTTTTGATATGCTGGTATTTATGACGCTTTCCAAATCTTTTATTGATCTCGAGAAATGTCTGCGAACCCTGCGGTTTCTTCCTTCCCAGGACGTCGTCAATTTTTTGGTGGATGTGCTGTTTCGTTTTCCCAACCCGCATGTCAAAAGGGAAGCACTGCTGTGCATCAACAGGCTAAAAAGAGCCAATGCCGGTCTTGACTTTGATGAACTGATAGAAAAACTGCCTGACGAAATTGATAAATGTCGTGATCTTTGCACGGACTACGCGATGATTGCGTCGATAAAACCCGGCAGCCTGTTGCTGTTGGAATTGGCCCGCAACATAGAATGCCAGGTATTGATGATATTTCAGATCCTGGACATCCTGAATCCGGAACTGCGCATAATGGATTCATTTTTTCGTATCAAGTGGCATTCCGATCAAAAAGAGTACGCCAGTCATACCAAGGCCAAATCCATCGAATACCTTGAAACCATTATTAAACACCAAAATGCCGGCATTATAGAAATCCTTGAGTCCATTCGATTTGAGGATGGGCTTTTCTGCGGGGCCGACATGCCAGCCGGTACTTGGAAAGATATCGAAGATATTTATGAGAAGATATTTCAGGGCCAGGATTACTGGCTGAAGTTGTCGGCTGTGTGGGGGATGCCCCGGTCCATAAGCGGACGATTTGAGAAATTTACCTTGGAGGTCGAAGCCATGATGCCCCAGCTGGAGAAGTGTCAACTCATTAAAGATTCACCGATGCTGAAGGGACTCTCAATGATGGAACTCATGATGTTTGCCGAATTCATGGAGGTCGTAGACTTTCGTGCGGCCGACTATGTGTTTAGATTCGGAGACCCCGCCAATGCCCTTTACAGAATCCTGGAAGGCAAAGCAGAGCTATTGGACCAGGACCAAAGGCGGGTTCAACTTCTTGAGCCACCGTTCGGCATTGGATTTGGTTTTATCATACGGAAAACCGTTAGAAGTTACGACTTGAGATGTATCGAGGATTGCCGCATGGTAAAAATAACGAGCGATGATTTCAACGAAATCCTGGAATTGAATCCACGGGTATACAAAAACATCTTTGAAATACTGCTGTCGATGGTTGACAAAGATATTTATCGATTGTGATGATACCTGTCAAAAGGCAAATTATAGCAGATTTCTTAATATTAAATATCGTTGATTAGTTGATTAGTTGGTTAGTTAAGTGGTTGTAAATATGGTTTTATCCCATATTTGCAAAAGAATTGGACACTGGCACTCAGGTTTCAGGTGTCAGGTGTCAGTAGTAAAAAAGTGAGAGCTGGCCTGAAACCTGACACCCGACACCTGAAACCTATTCTCCGGAAAGGCCTCAATACGCCCGATAATGTCCAAAAAAAAGAGCTATTTTCATAGTAAATTATGAGGTCTGAATATAATAATAAAACATATAGCTTGATCCGACAAGAGATACTCCAGATGATGAACTGTACCGATAATATGAACCGACTTTGGCTTACCCTGACTGTAGTGGTCCTTTGCGCCGGGTGTGCCGGCGGTCATACAGGCAGGGTCAATCTGAACAGCACGCCTGGATGCAAACCAGTGAGGAGTACCGCGCGCTGTCGCTCGGTGCCTACAACATGGCCCGGGAAAACCTCGAAGATGCACTTGAAGACAGGACCTGGACGGCGCTCCCTTCGCAGGTTCCGGGCAGTAGTAAAGAAGAGAGTACACTGGCCAGGCTTCCGCCGGCCGTGATTTTCGATGTCGATGAAACTGTTCTGAGTACGTTGCCTTACCAGGCATGGCTGGTAAAAAACGACAGGCCTTTCAGTCCATCGAGCTGGAATGCGTGGGTCCGTGAAGCCGGCGCCAAGGCCATGCCCGGGGCCCTGGAATTCGTTCGATATGCGATGGAAAAAGGAGTCACGGTGTTCTATCTCTCCAACCGTGCCTACCGGGGGCCGCTCGATACCAATGCAAACGGGCAGATTGATCCCGGGGAAAAGCAGGTGGGTCTAAAACCGTTCACCATTTCCAATCTGGTCCGACTGGGTTTTCTTCCTCAGAAAAATGTCTCCAATGATGATTCGGTCCTGCTGCGCGGTGAAACGGGCAAAGACGGGCAGGTAAAAAAGGGCTGGGCTGCATCGGACAAAACCGTTCGACGTGAATCCCTGTCATCTGACTACCGCATCGTCCTGATAATGGGTGACAACCTGAACGATTTTATTGGCTATCGAAAGCGTCAAACCGACGAGGGAGATAAACTCCGTGATGCCGTGGGGCAGAACCAGGATACGCCTGTCAACGTGCTGGACCCGTACCGGGCGCGCTGGGGACGCTCATGGATCATGTTGCCCAATCCGGTGTACGGATCCAGGGAAAGCCGGCTCTACGACTTCAGGCACACGGTATCCGATGAAGAAAAGATCGAGATAAAACTGGACAGACTGGATACATGGCAATAAAAACTGATAAATCTATCATAGACGAAGTATGAAACTGTATCTTTTTCAGAAAATTCCTTTATCCCGCGTGCGCTGCACAACTGTACATGTCCTGCTGTTGCTTGCCATAATATTTATTGCTGAATTATCTGTGATTGAATACTGCGCAGCAACTGAGCAAATGGCTGCGGCAGACTACCGTTCGCCTGACGATCGCTTTATCCATACAGTCGACCGAATGCTGGGAACAAACTGGTATGGTATTTATTTTCAGGGTAAGAAGGTCGGCTACGGGAAGTTAACGAGCAGTCGGGAGAAAGGATCTTCCGGTGTCACGTATCGATTCTCTTTAACAGCAAAGATGACGTTGCAATCCGGGATGACCACCCATCAGATGAAAATGGATATTTGGTGGCGGTTTGATGGC
>PVMK01114706.1_pt1 | contig 18296 bp, 11 predicted proteins | sample 1853481 | NCBI WGS metagenome assembly PVMK01 (sample SAMN08533507, study PRJNA380276) | Marine sediment metagenome, whole genome shotgun sequencing project. | reverse complement strand
CCACCACGGCGGATCCGTAGACGTGATACGAAAATGGTTCACCCTTTTCGGTCGCGCGGTCAAAGTGGATCTTGGGGGTCGCAAAGTGAGCCTGGACGGAGAGGCTGATCCGCCGGAGGTAGGCCTCCGAGACCAGCCGCTCCCAGTTCAAGTCGCTCGGCTTGCCCTTGACCAACACCCGGCCGCCATCGAGAGTGATCCGATCGGCCTTTGTGCCGAGGATATCAGCGGCGATCGGCCGGAGGCGCCCGATGATCGAGCGGCAGGCGATCTCGGTGGCGCCGCCGTTCATGTCGGCGCCCGAACTGGCGGCGGTAGGGGAGGTGTTGGCGACTCGCAAAGTGTTGGTGGTCTCGATCGTGATGCGGTCAGGATCGACGCCGAGAGCCTGGGCGGCAACGTTGAGGATCTTGGCATTGACCCCCTGGCCCATTTCGATCGCCCCGGTGCTGACGCTGACGCTGCCATCGGTGTAGACGTGGACCAGGGCGGCGGCCTGGTTGAGGAAGGTGCTGGTGAATGAGATTCCAAAGCACACCGGCATCATGGCGATGCCGCGCTTGACCAGGGCGTGTGAGCGATTGAATTCCTCAACCTCGCGCTCGAGCGAGGCGACATCGTATCGCTCGAGCACTTCGTCGAAGGCCCGTCGAGCGTTACCCTCCTGAGCTTGCTGGCCGTATGGAAAAGCGTCGCCCTCGCTGATGAGGTTGGTTTGCTGGATGACCTTGGGCGGGATGCCTATGACCTCGGCTGCTCTGACGATGGCGGACTCAATTACGAACATCGTCTGCGGTGCGCCGAAGCCGCGAAATGCGGTGAAGGGCGGCAGGTTGGTGCGGCAGCTCAGCCCGGTGACGCGGACGTTGGGGACGAAGTAGCTGCCGGTGGCGTGGAAGAGGCTGCGCTCGAGGATGGCGGGTGAGAGGTCGGCGGCGGCGCCGGCGTTCTGGTAGTAGGTGGCCTCGAAGGCGAGGATCCGCCCTTCGACGTGGAGCCCGATCTTGAAGTCCGAGGAGTAAGGGTGGCGCTTGCCGGTCATCCGATTGTCCTCGCCGCGGGTCAGGGCGATACGGACGGGGCGGCGGAGGATTGATGCCGCGAGGGCCGCGATCGCCGCCCACGGTGTCGCCTGGTCCTCCTTGCCTCCAAAGGCGCCGCCCAACCGGGCCACATCGACCTCGAGGTCGTTCATCGACAGCCCGAGCACCCTGGCGACGATACGCTGGACCGCGGTCGGCGCCTGGGTGGAGGAGACGATCCTGAGCCGCCGACCTTCCTGCGGGACCACCAGGGCGGCCTGGGTCTCGAGGTAGAGGTGCTCCTGGCCGCCGGTTTCGGCGCGTCCCTCGACCACGACCTCGCATGAAGCCCATGCGTCGTCCACGTTGCCGGTCGAAAAGGTCCGGGAAGGGACGATGAGCGAACCAGCGGCCGCCGCCTCGCGTGGGTCGAATACCCCGGGGAGCTCTTCATACTCAACGACGATGGCCTGTGCGGCCTCACGGGCGCGGCGCGGGGTGTCGGCGACCGTCACCACGATCGGTTGGCCGACGAAGTGGACCTCACCCTCGGCGAGCAGCGGCTCGTCGTGGACGATGCCGCCGATTTGGTTTTCACCCGGGATGTCGGCGGCGGTCAGGACGCACGCGACGCCGTTTATTTCCGCGGCAGGGGTCGTGTCGAGACGAACGATTCGTGCATGCGGGACGGGCGAGGCCAGCACCGCAGCGTGGAGCAACCCGGGTGGGTCAGGGAGATCGTCGACGAAGATCGACTCACCGCGGGTGTGGGGTACGATCTCGCGGTTGCTCATGTGGTGGGCTCCGTCACGAGGCCCTCCTCCACGCCGAAAAGGACGTTGAAGTGGGCGAGGATTAACTGCCCGAGCAACAGACGCTTGTAGTCTGCCGAGCCGCGGACGTCGGAAATCGGCGTGATCTCGGAGCGGGCGACGTCGGCGGCCGCAATCGCGGTGTCAGCCGACGGCTCCCGCCCGCACAGATAATCGGCGGTTTGCGGCAGCTGCATCGGGATCGGTGCCACCCCGCCGGCGGCGAGGCAGGCGTGCGAGATCCGTCCCCCGTCGAGCCGCAGCGAGGCGGCGGTGTTGACACTCGCGATATCGAGGTGGGTGCGCTTGCTGATTTTTTCGAAGTTGAATACGGCCCCATCTCCGGGGGCTGCGAACCGCACCCATTCCACGAGCTCGCCCGGGCGCAGGTCAAGCTCCTTGTAACCGAGGAAGAAAGCACGCAGGGGTAGGGTCCGCCGGGCATCTTCCGTGATGAGGACGATTTCGGCGTCGAGGGCGAGGAGGATGACGGTCATGTCGCCGATCGGCGAGGCATTGATGATGTTTCCGGCGATGGTTGCTCGATGGCGAATCGGCAGCGAGCCCATCAGCGACATGGCGCTGTCGAGGTCGCCGACCGTCTCCGCGAGCATTCCCGAGGTCTTCATGTCCTCGGCGGTAGCGGCGCCGGCCAGATAGATGTGGCCGGCATCGACCCAGATCGGTGGTTCGGAAGACGGCGGCACGACAAAGACGTCAGTCGTGACGAGCTCGTGGGGCCGCTGGACATAGAGATCGGTGCCGCCGGAGACAACTACCTGCGAGGACGTCGGGTGCTCCTTCGCCGGCGGCGGCCCGAGCTCCGCCAGGAGATCGGGAATGCGGAGGAAATAATCGGGCAGGAGCTCCTCGCGGACCAGGGCCGCGATGCGCGGCTCCGCCGGGTCGATACGGTCGCGGATGTCATCGAGGGTGGACGCCATCGCGCGAACGATCGAGGCATAGCCGGTGCAGCGGCAGATGTTTCCGGCGACCGCCTCGATCGCGGCCCGCTCGTGCCATCGTTCTGCAGCGAGCAGAAACCCTACGAAAGAGACCACAAATCCCGGCGTGCAGAATCCGCACTGCGACGCGCCCTCTGCGTCGAGCGCACTTTGGAAAGGGGTGAGGTTATGGCGGTTGAGCCCCTCGACCGTCACCACGTGGTGGCGGTCAAGCGCGCCGATCGGCAGCAGGCACGAGGTGACCGCCCGGTACCTCGTCGCGCCATTCTCCCTCTGCCCGAGGAGCACCACGCACGATCCGCAATCGCCCTCCCGGCAGGCGTGCTTGACCCCGGTCAGACCGGCCTCGTTGCGCAGGTAGTCGAGTGCGGGCAGACCGGAATTGGCCTCGACCTCCACCATTTTGTCGTTGAGCGCGAACCGCAGCATGTGTGTTCCCTGAGAGTGTATCTCGTTTTTCAGAGTATCACTGTCCAGGGCAGATGTGGTCAAGAAACTCGATCAGATGTGGCTCAGAAAGCGGGCGTGCCAGGAGATAGCCCTGACCATACCGGCATCCGAGGTCGAGCAGTCTCTCGAGTTGCTCAGATGTCTCGATGCCTTCGGCCACGACCTCGAACGTCAGCCCGAGTCCGAGGCTGAGAATTGCCTGCACGAGGGCCGACGCCCCACGGTCGTGATCAATTTCATCGACAAAGATCTTGTCGATCTTGACGACATCCACCGGGAAGCTCCTCAGATAGCTCAACGATGAGTAACCGGTTCCGAAGTCATCGAGCGCGAGGCGGACACCGAGTGATTTGATCGCCCTCAGCCTGCTTGCTGCCTGCTCGACATCGTGCATCATGACGCCCTCGGTAATCTCGAGTACCAGCCGCTCGGGATCGAGTCCGGAGTCCACCAGGTCGCCGGCGAGGTTGGTCACGAAGTCAGGCTCGCGGATGGTGTTTGGGGAGAGGTTGACATGTGCGGCGACCGGGTCGGCCGCGAAGATTCCGGAGTTCAGCTCCTTGACCCTGGCGCAGGTTTCCTGCAGAACCATGCGGTCGATCTGGGGTTGGAGGCCAGCCTCCTCGGCGAGCGGCACGAAGGAAACTGCGGCGACCACGCCCCGTTTCGGGTGGTTCCAGCGGACCAGCGCCTCGAATCCGTGCACCGTCAGATCCCTGAGATCCAATAAAGGTTGGAAGTACACATCGAGCCCGTCGTGCTCGACAGCGTGCCGGAGCTCGTGCTCGAGATCGAGACGACTGAGCGCCGTCGAGTGCATAGACTGCTCGAAGACAGCCACCTGGCCCTTGCCGCGCTCCTTGGCCGCGTGCAGAGCGGTGAACGCGTTGCGCATGAGCTCCTCGGGGCGCCCGTCGCTCGATGGCTCGAGAGCGATGCCGATACTGGCCGTGAACGTCACTTCGCGACCCTCGAGCTGGAAGGGTTTCGACAAATCACTCAGAATTCGCTCTGCAGCCAACTTGGCCTCATCCGCATCCGATGCTTCGAGCAGAATCGCAAACTCGTCGGCCCCGAAGTGGGCCACCGAATCACCCGCGCGGACGCTCATTCGGAGACGTTCCGCGAGGGCGATCAGCACCTGGTCTCCTGCAGAGTGGCCGAGGCTGTCGTTGACCCGCTTGAAATCATCGAGGTCGAGGAACAGGAGAACGACCGCATGGCCCGGTGGCCGGCGACGGGCGAGGGCGTTGCCGACGCGGTCGAGCAACAGCGAGCGGTTCGGCAGGCCGGTGAGGGGGTTGTGCAACGCCTGGTAGTCGGTTGGGTGGGCGAACTTGCGCTGAGCCTCGTAGGCTTGTACGTGGGCGATGGCGGAACCGGCCTGCTCGCCGAAACGGCTCATCGCGCGCAGGTCGCGCTGCGAATACTCGCGATCCGGCTTCGCGTTGACGTTGAGGACCCCTATGAGATCCCCGTCGCTCGTCAGCGGGATGCTCAGCGCGCTTGTTGGGCGATGCTCATCCTGATCGTCGCGGTAGTGGCTCCAATCGATTTTTCCGTTCACCAGCACGGCCTCATGGGTTGCCGCTACCTGGCCGGCAACGCCGGAGCGGAGATTGACCCGCGCCCCGCCTGCGGAAGTCTGCCCTTTCGAACAGACGGTTCGCAGCTCGTCCTCGGAGCACATCATCATGATCGAGCTGCCCTGCCCGTCGAGAAGATCCAGCGAGCAGCCGAGGATGGTCTCGAGCACCTGTTCGAGGTCGAGCCGAATGTTGACCTCCTTGCCCGAGTCGATCAGTACGTTGGCCTCCCGCAGGCTGTTGGTGAGGGCGGCGGCGAGAATTCTCTCATCCATCAGCTCTCTGGTGGAGGCGCGAAGCTGGAGCTCTTTCGCGATCGTGTAGGCGCTGAACAGAACCGCCAACAGGACGATTCCGAGGAACACCAACACGCGGGGCGACCAGACTTCGAGGGTGACCTTCTCCCAGAACAGCACCAGGGAGAGAACCGCGACAGTGAATACGAGTAGGAAGAGGGTCACCGCCCAAAGTTGGAGCCGCCGTTTCGCGATCATATCGAGATTCGGCGTCTCGAAATTGGCGAGGCTAGTGATGTGTCCGTTTTCGGACCTATCCACGCTGCTCGGTGTCATCGTCGGACCCCACTAAATACGGCGACTCGATTTCGACCAGATCACTGCAAAAAGACAGGTCAAAGCCTTGGTCTCAAAGGCCACAACCCCTTTCAAATAGCTTATCACGTGTATCTTGGCGGCTGTTCTCGTCACGACACCCGGAGATGAAAAAGGCCGGCTAGAGTTCGATCGCGACTGCGATGGCCATGAAAGCAGCGGCGAGCACCAGCAGTTGCAGAAGCAGGGGCGCCATGAAACGTAACCACCGGTCGTAGGGCACGTGGGCGAGGCCGAGCGAAGCCATGAGAATGCCCGGAGGTCGGGATCACGGTGTTGGAGAATCCCGTCACCACAGGTGAAGGCGAAGACCGCAGTCTGTCTCGTCAATCCAGGACATCCGCAAGCGGGGCCATCAGAGGCATCGTCACTGCGGCCTGGCCCGGAACCGGAGGGGATGAAGAAATTCAGTATCGCCTGAAACACCAACATTCCCCTCGGCCGCGACATATCGTGGTACATGCTGCAGCACCGCTGCGGCTGAAAAGATCAAGGTGTCGAGGATCTGGCCCTCCTCGAGCACGACGGTGATGCCGCGGGCAAAGCCGACGACCAGTGCGGCGACTGTCATTTCCTCCATTCCCTCGCACTGCGGCGAGGGTCGCCTCGCGAACCGGCAGCCGGGCGACCGCGGTGGCGACCAGGCCCATGAGGATGAAGCCGCCCGCCATCTGGGTCAGCCACCAGCCCATCTCCTGCACCGCGTAAAGAATGAAAACGAAAATGGCGATGCATGCGACCAGGATGACCACATGGGCCGGCCGCAATGCCGGTGGCTCGACATCGTCGGTCGGAAGCTCGAAGTCGTCGTCCGCCATGAGAGACATCGAGGGGTCCCGGCGAATTCGACTGCCGTAGCGGAGCATGTAGACCAGCGTCACTGTCATGCAGGCAACGAAGAAGAGGAGGCGGAACGACATCGCGCTGTTGAGCGGGAGCCCTGCGATTTCCTGCGCGATGTTGACGGTGAATGGGTTGGTGGTGGCGGCGGCGAAGCCGACCGCACCGGCGACGTATACGAGGGCCACGCCGAAAATACGGTCGCAGCCGATCTCCTTGGCAACGATCAGGAAGATCGGCACCAGCGGAATGAACTCCTCGCCCATCCCGAGCGTCGAACCGCCGATCCCGATGGCGATCATGAGCACGATGGTGAGTAATCGCCAGGACGAGCGGAGGCGGTTGAGGACCGAGCCCAGAACAGCGGGGTATCGTACCGGTCGCCTGCAGGATGCCGAACACGCCGCCGATGATGAAGATAAAGAAGATGATGTCGGCCGCCTCCACCATGCCTCGCGGGATGGCGCTGAGGAAGCCCTCGAGGCTCACCGGGCTGGCCTGCCCCGCTACCTCGTCTTGGACCAGCAGGCCCTTGGCTGAATAGTGCTTCGGCAAGGTGGTGAATGTGTCGGGCACCACCACCGTCCGATCGTATCCACCGACCGACCGGGTCTCGCGTTCGAACTGCCCGGAGGGGATGATGAAGGTCAAAAGGCTGCAGAGGAAGACCACAGCAGTGAGCAATGTGAAGACGTGTGGAATCTTGATGCGCTGAAATATTCCGGACACGGTCATCCGCCCCAATCAGTTGAGAGTTGAGAATAGAGAGTTAAGAGTTCCCACCGACTGGCCCCGTTGGTGTTCAGAATGGGGGTGAAAACTCAAACTCTCAACTCTTAAATCCTAATTCCTACAGCTCCCGCAGTGCGGGTGCGACCTGCATCCGGGCGGCGCGAACCGCCGGCAGGACACCGCCCACCAGACCCATCAAGAGCGCGAAGACCATCCCCAGCAGCCAGTAACCCGGGAGTGACCCGGAAGGCGAATGCCAAATGAGAGAAGGTCTGCCAGTTCATGGTGCCGGCCGTGAAGCCGTTGAGCGGGAGAACCGCGATGCAGCCGAGGATGCCGCCGATGAGGGCGATGAGCAGCGATTCGAACATGAAGGACAGCACGACGGACCCGCCGCTGAAACCGAGGGCGCGCATGGTGGCGATCTCGCGGGACCGCGCCGCCACCGCCGAGTACATTGTGTTCAGCGCGCCGAAAATGGCGCCGACGGCCATCACGAAGGCGACCAGAAAGCCGAGCACTCGAATGAGCGTGCTCACCATCTGCGACTGTTTCGCGTAATACTCGGCCTCACGTTCCACCTGGACGGTGAGCCGGGGATCGGAGGTCAGCGCGTCTTTGAAGGCGTCGAAATCAGTTGGCGAGTTGAGACGCGCCGTAACCGAGCTGAAAACGTTGTTCGGGCGCTTGAAAGTCTGTGCGAGCACGTTGTGGTCGCACCAGATCTCGGAATCGAATGCGGACCCTCCAGCGTTGAATATACCGACCACCTCCCAGTCCTGTCCGCCGAAGCCCACCTTCGAGCCAAGGTCCAGGCCCCGATAGATCTCGACGGCGTTGGATCCGACTACGAGCTCCGCCAAACCCGGTTTGAAGAACCGGCCTTCTACGACCTTTACAGAGGGCCGTACCTCGAGGACGAGGGGTACCATGCCGCGGATCTGCACGTTGGCGTCAGTACCGCTCTTTGTGAGCGGAAACGCGCCGATGACAACCAGCTCCGGGCTGGAGAGTGGCGTCCCTGCGGGGCTGCGGGCCACCTGTTGGGCGTCGGCGATCACCCGTGTCTGGTCGAGGGATACACCGCTGTCCATCTCCGAGCTGGCGCCGGCGCGACGGATAATCGAGTTCGAAGCGGAGCCGGATGCGATCAAGGTGGCTTGAAAGCCGCGAGCCATGGCAAGCATGGCGACGAAGACGCCGACCGTGCCGGCGATGCCCAGGATCGAGACAACCGCCGTCTTCCACCGTGCGGCGACGGAGCGTACGTTGTAGGAAAACGGGATCGCCATCACACCCTCCTCAGTGCATCGACGATGCGCAGATTCATCGCCGTCAGGGCCGGGATCGATCCCGCCGCGATACCCACAAAGAGTGCTATTGCGATGCCGAGGACCATGTCGCCGCTCGACAGGTAGAAGATGGGCAACATACCGCCGGTTGGATCGCCGCCCATCGTAAAGAGCTTGGCTAGACCGATTCCGACAATTCCACCGACTAACGCGATGACCAACGATTCGGCGAGCACCAAGGACAGCACTGTCCTGTCGCCGAATCCCAGGGTCTTGAGCACACCGAGCTCGGGCACCCTTTCACGAACCGCCATGGCCATGGCGTTGCCGGTCACTAGCAGCAGCGTGAACAGAACCACCGCTCCGATCGACAGGATGAGCATGCGAATGTTGCCGATCTGCTTGGCGAAGCCAGCCGCGAATGCCTGCTCGGTCTCGGTCGAGGTCTCCCACGCCGAGTTCGCGAAGCGTTCGTCGACGGCACGGCTCACTGCCACGGCCTGATCGGGATCGTCGATCTTGACTGTATACCAGCCGACTGTGCCGCCTCCGAACGACGTCTGGCGTCGTTCCTCGAGGTATTTCCATTGGAACCAGAATTGCGATTCGTCGTCGCCGCCGCGGGTGCCCTCGTAGATGGCCCGAATGTTGAACTCCCAGGTACCGGTCCAAATGGTGCCCTGGAGCGGGATCCGGTCGCCAATCTTCCAGCCGAAACGATCGGCGGTCACCCGGCCGACGACGGCGCCCTCCCGGTCATCGAGAAAGGCCTGCCACTGTTCGTCGGGAATCTGGAACTCGGGGAAGACGTCGCGATAGGTGTCGGTGTCGATGGCGAACTGTGGAAAAAAGTTCTTTGGCTCCTGGTAGATGGCGCCGAACCAGGTAGCGAAGGTCGCCTCGGAAACGTGATCGATCTGGCGCAGGCGTTCCTGATACGAGAGGGGGAGCGGCATGATCAACGAGATCTTGTTGCGGACGATCAGACGATCGACCCCGGCGACATCTACGCCGGCGTTGAGTGCTGTCTCGATCGTCACCAGCAGGCCGAAAAGAAAGAGGGCGACGGCGATGGAGCCGATGGTGAGGATGGTCCGAGTCTTCTTTCGGAATAGGTTGCGAAAGATGAATGGCAGGTACTTCATGACGCGGCCGCCTCCTGTGCCGCCTCCACCAGCACCCCTTTGTCGAGGTGGAGCACCACGTCCGCTCGTTCCGCGGCGAGCGGGTCGTGGGTCACCATCAGAATCGTCTTGCCGTGGTCTGCCTCGAGCTGGGTCAGAAGGTCCAGGATCTCTTCTGCCGCCTTTCGATCGAGGTCGCCAGTGGGCTCGTCACAGAGGAGGAAGGTGGGGTCGGTGACGATGGCGCGGGCGATGGCGACGCGTTGCTCCTGGCCGCCCGAAAGCTGGCGAGGGTAGTGCTTCATGCGGTCGCCGAGGCCGACCAGCTCGAGGGCGGTCTCGACGTGTTGACGTCTCTGGGCCTTTGATAGCTTGGTGAGCAATAGGGGCAACTCCACGTTGCCGAATGCGGTGAGGACAGGTATCAGGTTGTACATCTGGAAGATGAATCCCACGTGGCGAGCGCGCCACGCGGCGAGTTTTCGACCGGGCATGCTGGTGATCTCGTCACCGTCCACGGTTACGGTGCCCGAGGTCGGGATGTCAAGGCCGCCGAGGAGGTTCAGCAGGGTGGTCTTGCCGGAGCCGCTCGGCCCCATGAAGGCGACAAACTCACCCTGCTCAACGTCGAGGTTGAGCCCCTGAAGAACCTCAATGGATTCGCCGCCGCGGTGGTAGATCTTGTTGAGGTTGCGCACCCGGATCAGGCTGTCGCCGTGCTCTTTCCCGTCAATGTTGACCATTCTCGTCGCTCCTTAACTCTCCACTCTCAACTCTCAACTCTTAACTTTCCACCCGCACCTTCTGACCGTCGCTGAGCCCTTCAAGATCGCTGACCACCACCCGGTCACCGGGGTTGACCCCGGCTATGATTTCGATGTCGGTGCCTATCGATCGTCCGACGCTGACCGTTCGACGATCGACAATCTGGTCCTCGATGACGAAAACGACCGGCTGTCCGCCGTCGTTTCTCACCGCGTGCAGCGGGACCAGCGACTGCGCCGGTGGCGATGAGGATTGTTCCTCGTCCACGACCTCGCGGAAGGCTACCTTGACTCCCATATCGGGCAATATCCTGGGGTCGAGCTCGTCGAATGTGAGCCGCACCTTAACCGTTGCCTTCTGGCGATCCGCGGTCGGGATGATGGTGCGCACGGTGGCTGGGATGCGCCATTCCGGATAGGCGTCAAGCACGGCATCGGCCGGCTGCCCCGGGTGGACCTTGGCGATGTGCGATTCGTTGACGTCGACCTCGATCTCGAGTGACTCCATGTCGACGATGGTCGAGATACCGGTGCGGGTGAATCCGCCGCCGGCAGAGACCGGTGAGACCATCTCGCCCGGCTGGGCGTCCTTGGACACAGCGATGCCTGCAAACGGCGCGCGAATGGTGTAGTTCTCGAGATCCTGAGCGGCAACCGCGAGCCGGGCCTCGGCGGCATCGAGGGATGCCCGCGCGAGATCGAGCTTGGCCTTGATGGCGTCCACCGCGGCGGTCGCCGAGTCAAGGTCTTGCACGCTGGCGACGCCCTGAACCCGCAGTTCATTGATTCGGCGCAGGGTGCGCTCAGCGTCCGCGTGGTTGACCTTGAGCTCCTCGATGGCCGCCCGTGCGACGTCACGGTCGGCTTTCGTGGCTTCGTAGCGCCTCCGCGCGTCCGAGTCATCGAGACGCGCCAGAATTTGTCCTTTTTCGACCACCATCCCTTCGTCCACCAGAACCTCGGTGACCCGACCGGTGATCTTGGCGGCAACGGTGGCCTTGCGCCGCGGCTCCACGTAGCCCGAGGCGTTGAGCACCGTGGCCGCGCCGCCGGTTGGTGCGGGCCGGGCTGTGGCGACCTCGACGGATGGGACCAAACTGCGGCCGACAAGGAGGATTGCGATCACCGCGACCGTGACGAGGATCGCGGCGGCGATCAGCATCATGCGCCGGCCGCCGCCGTCACCCGACCGTGCGTGCTGCTCGATCTTGAGGTCGGAAAGGTTGGGTTTTCCTGTGTCGTTCATGTGCTTGTCCTACGTGTGGAACGTCGTCTCAAACGTGAGTGTTCCGTTTGATTTGTCAGCTGGGGATGAAGTTTACCATCCCGGCAGCAGGCCCGATACTCGATACTGGATACTCGATGTTTGTCGTCTTCGAACGCGTGGGTGGGCGGATCGAGTATCGAGCATCGAGCATCGAGAAACGGGTGGTGTGGTGGTCAATGAAAGTCATGGCTCTCCACCGTGGCGTTCGTGTGCACGGCCTCGAAGCGGCGGGCCTTGATCGAGATCGTTCCGTCCTGCTTTTGCAGGGGGCCCTCTACCAGCAGCACCGGCGTTGACACGAGGAAGGCGCGGTGCTCTTGAAAGAGGTCGGGGCGGATGATCGCCTGCACCATGCCGGTCTCGTCCTCCATGGTCAGGAAAACGAAACCTTTGGCGGTGCCGGGGCGTTGGCGTACGATCACCGCTCCCGCCACCCGCACGGTCGCGCCGTCATCGATGGCGTCCAGCGCCGCCGCCGCCACAACCCCACGGCGGTCGAGCTCCGGGCGCACGTAGGCCATCAGGTGGGGGCCGGTTGTGAGGTGGAGGCCGGCGTAGTCGGCGACGGTCTCGTCGAATGGGCTCATCTCAGCCAGGGGCGAGGCGCTCTCGGGTGGCAGGTTGGCAAACAGCGGCCCATGCCGGCCCGCCACCTCCGAGACCTGCCACAGGGCCTCACGCCGGCTCAGACCGAGCGAGGCCAGGGCGCCCACATGCGCCAGCCGTTCGAGCTGCTCGGCTGAAAGGCTGCAGCGCTGGGTGAGGTCCGCGACGTCGCTGAAGAATGCTCGCTCGCGCTCGGCCTCGATGGTTTCACCGGCGGCCCGCTTGAGACCGTGAACCCAGCGCAGGCCGATGCGCACCGCGCCGTCCTCCCAGTGGCAGCGCCGCCCCGAGCGGTTGACGTCTACCGGCAGGAAGCGGACCCCGCGGCGCTGGCCGTCCTTGACCAGGGTGGCGGGATGGTAAAAGCCCATTGGCCAGGCGTTGAGGAGGCAGGCGTAGAAGGCCGCCGGGTGGTGGGTCTTGAGGTAGGCGGAGGCGTAGACCAGGAGGGCAAAGCTCGCGGAGTGCGATTCGGGGAAACCGTAGAGGGCGAAGGAGGTGATCGAGCGCACGACCTCGTCCTGAACGGCGCCGGTGATGCCGCGCTGACTCATGCCGCTGCGCAGGCGCTTCTCGATCACCGCCATCCGCTCCTGCGAGCGTTTGAAGCCCATCGCCCGCCGCAACTCCTCGGCTTCGCCGCCGGAAAACCCCGCTGCCTCCATGGCCATGCGCAGGAGCTGCTCCTGAAACAGCGGCACGCCGAGGGTGCGCTTCAAGATCGGTTCCAGACAGGGGTGGGCGTAGGTGACGGGCTCGCGGCCCTGGCGGCGCTCGAGGTAGGGATTGGTCATGTTGCCGGCGATCGGCCCCGGGCGGATGATCGCCACCTGCACCACCAGGTCGTAGAAGATCTCGGGCCGATTGCGCGGCAGCGATGCCATCTGCGCCCGGCTCTCGATCTGGAAGACACCGGCGGTGTCGGCGCGGCGGATGAGGTCGTATGTCTCGGGGTCGCCGGGCGGCAGGTGGGCGAGGTCAATCTCCACTCCCTCGTGCTCGCGGATCATGGGGATCACCTCCTCGAGGGCGGCCATCATACCGAGACCGAGGAGGTCGACCTTGATCAGCCCGAGGTCGGCACAATCGTCCTTGTCCCACTGGATAACCGTCCGCCCCTCCATAGCCGCCGGCTCCAGCGGCACCACCTCGTCGAGACGCCCGTGGGCGATAACCATGCCGCCCGAGTGCTGGCCGAGGTGGCGGGGGAGGTGGTGGATCTCCCACCACAACCGCTTGAAGTGCTCGACCCGGCGCGAGGAGGGATCGAACCCAACCTCTCTGAGCTCGTGGTCGAGGTCGCGCGCCCCCTCGCGGATCTCGGTCGTCATGTGGCGTCCGAAGCGCTTGGAGATGCGGCCCACCTGCTCGAGCGAGAACCCCAGCGCCTTGCCGACCTCGCGTGCCGCCGAACGCGCGCGGTAGGTGATGACGTTGGCGGTCATACCGGCGCCGTGCGGCCCGTAGCGTTGGTAGACGTACTGGATGACCTTCTCGCGCTGATCGCCCGACGGCAGGTCGAGGTCGATATCGGGCCACTCGCCTCGTTCCTCGGACAGGAAGCGCTCGAAGAGCAGCTCCATCTTGACCGGATCAACGGCGGTGATGGAGAGCGCGTAGCAGACCGCCGAGTTGGCGGCCGAACCTCGCCCCTGGGCCATGATGCCCTCGCGTTGGCAGAATCGGACGATGTCCCAGACGATGAGGAAGTAGCCCGCCAGGTCGAGCTTCCCGATCAGGTCGAGCTCACGTTCGAGCTGTGCCTGGGCGCGTGCTGTCAATGGACGGAAGCGGGCGCGGGCACCGTCCCAGGTGACCCGCCGCAGGTGGGAGATGGGGCTTTCTCCCACCGGCAGGGGGTAGTCGGGGAATCGATAACCGAGGTCGTCAAGGGTGAACTCGAGCTCGTCGGCGAGGGCCCCAGTCTCGGCCACCGCTCGCCGTTGGTCGGCGAAGAGGAGCGCCATCTCGCGCGGCGAGCGCAGGTGGCGTTCGCGGCCGCCCTCGAGCAGACGGCCGGCGGTGTCGAGGGTGACGCCCTCGCGGATGCAGGCCAGCACATCGGCGAGATCCCGGTTGGACGGCCGCGCGTAGCGGATGCCGCCGGTGGCCGCCAGCGGCAGCTTGAGCCCTCGTGCAAGGTCGGCGAGCGCCCGGTTGCGGTGCTCCTCGGCACGCAGCCGGTGGCGCTGCAGCTCGACGTGGAGTCTTCTCGGGAAGAGGTGGGCCAGGTGCGCGAGCTCGCGCCGGGCGGCGTCGAGACCGCGGTGGACGAGCCGCTGGGCAAGGACTCCCTCGGCGCCGCCGGTCAGACAGTGGAGGCCGTCGGCGTGGGCCTCGATCTGCGACCAGGTGGCCCGCGACTGTCCCTTGGGCCGGCCGCGCGCGGCCTCGGTCAGCAGCCGGCAGAGGTTGCGGTAGCCGCGGCGATCAACCGCCAGGAGCGTGAGGCGGGGCAGGGGCGTGCCGGGAGGTAGGGGCTCCGGTACCAAGCCCAGCGGGCCGGGCAATTTCGGATTTCGGATTTCGGATTTCGGATTTTCCGGGCGGGTTGGTTGGGATCGAGCATCCAGCATCGAGCATCCAGCATCCGTTTCATCGAGGACGACTTCGGCGCCGACGAGCGGCTTGATACCGGCTTCTTTGGCCGCCTTCCAGAAGCGAGGCGCCCCGGAGACGGTGTTGCGGTCGACCAGCGCCACCGCCCCGAGTTCGAGCTCCACCGCCCGCTGGACGAGGTCCTCCGGCTGCGATGCCCCCTCGAGGAACGAAAAGGCCGAGGCGCAGTGCAACTCGGCGTACTTCATACGTTTTCCAGGAACCGGCCACCGGCGAACCACAGAGACACAGAGACACAGAGTTCGGACACAGAGAAAAGAACGCAGAGACGCAAAGACGAAGAGACGCAGAGGCGCCCGACATCGCAAACACGAAGACACGAAGACACGAAGGGTTTTTCGCTGATGTGATGGGCAGTGCCGAGGATTAACGGCGGAACAGCCGGCGATCTGGCGATCGCCGACCGCCGGTGAGACGTTCGTCCGCTCCAAGCGCGAGCGCTTGTCGCGGCCAAACGCCCCACCGGCCGACGCGCCAGGGGCACGGCGGTTCCGCCTTGCCTCTCTCCTATCTGGAAAGGAGGTGTGCCCCTCCCAATCATTAAATAGAGGTGAGAAGTGGCGACGCCTGCGCTCCCTGAGCGCAGGCCGCTGGAACGAGCCCCAGTGACGATCGCTTGCGATCGGAACTGGGGCTCGTTCCAGCGGTCCTTGGCCGCCGTTCGGCGGCCAGGACCTCGCCACGCGCTGAATTCTCGTGGATTCTCTGCGTCTCTTCGCCTCCGCGCCTCTGCGTTAAGGGGAGTGGTGGGTGGCCTCTGCGATGCCTTCGTGTCTTCGTGTCTTCGTGTTTGCGATGTCGGTCGGCTCTGTGTCTTCTCTGTGCCTCTGTGTCTCTGTGGTTCAGCCCGCAGCATCACACACCCCTAGTCGTACATGCCGTCGGCGAACCAGTTGCCGGTTTTGCGATCCCGGTAGACCCGGTACAGCCCGCCGCCGGAGAGCTCGAGGTCCCAGTAGTCGCGCTCCACGGGCTTGTCGTTCCACCACCCCTCCTCGAGGGTCCACGGCCCCGCTGCCACGCGCACCAAACCCTGAATTCGGGGCGTCGCACCGGGCTCGGAGGCAACTGAGATCAACCGTAACGAACCGAGCAATTCGGAGTTCTGAGTTTTGAGTTTTAGGTTTTGAATTTCCACCCGCTCACCCTCAGCGACTGAGAGGCTTTGCTCCTGGGTTGTGTATCTTTCTGCTGTTCCAGCCCCCCGGGGGGTGGGTGGAAATCCGAAATCCGAAATCCGAAATCCAAAATTGTCTTCCTCCGTGATCACTTCGACGGGGACCGGCGGCCGCAGAACCCGTACGACGAGCAGCCCCCGTCCTTGCCGCGGCGGTTGGCGCAGCCTGGGGGACGGTGGGGGATCGAAGGGGGCGGTGCCGTAGCGCTCGGGGAGATAGCCGTCGACGGTGCGCGGCGAGCCCACCCGATTCGGACCGATCCGGGCGGCGAGGTGGGCGAGGGTGCCGGCGAGCTTGTCGGGGTGGATGTCGGGGGCGCCGAAGAGCCCGAGCTGGCCGCGGCGTGGGCGATCGGGGTGGGTGACGGCGATGAAGGAGATCACGGCTGCCCGCGGCGGCTTCGACTCGAGTTCGAGTCGCGTCAGTGCCAGCAGCGCATCGACGTCGCGAGTCGGAGCGGGGAGGCGGATGCGGCGGTGCTCGGCGCCCTCGGGCTCGAGCCCGAGCTCAAGCTCGAGCAGGGCACAGGCCAAATCCTCGCGTTCGAGACGCTTGCGGGTCCGCTCCAGGGACTGGCGGAGGGCGTAGAGCAGGGGATCCACGGTGATGACCGGCCACTCCAGCTCCATGCCCTCGTTGAGGGTGGAGGGTGGGTGGTACGGGGCCAGGGGGCTGGCGTCGATGCCGCGGGCTGCGCGGTGGGCGGCGGCGCCGGCCGGGCCGAGGCGGCTCGCGGTGCGGTCGGCAGGCAGGCGTGCAAACTCGCCGAGGGTTCGGAGGCCCCAGCGGCGCAGGGTGTCCATGATGCGCCGGTCGAGCGAGAGGTGATCGAGGGGCAGGGGCGCGAGGAAGCGAGCCTCTTCGCCGGCGGGTACCACCTTCGGCGAGTCGGGCATGCGGGCCGCGACCCGCGCGGCGAGCTTGTTGCTCGCGATACCGACCCGCACCGGCAGGTCGAGAATGTCGGCGGCGACGATCGCGGCCTGCCCCATCTCGTGCTCGCCCGATGGCCCGTCGTAGAGGCGCTCCATGCCGCTGACGTCGGTGAAGACGAGGTCCGGGGCGGCGTCCTCGATTCGCGGTGAGAGTCCCGTCGCGGTCTCGAGCAGGGCCTCGTGGGCCGAGGCCTCGGAGGAAACGTCGCGGCCGCGGGCGATGAGCGAGGGCAGGATACCGCGCGCCTGGGCGAGACTCATCCCCGAGCGCACACCGGATGTACGGGCAGGCCGCGAGGCCCCCACAACCCGCGCCGCCGAGCCGTTGCCCTCGCACACCGTCACCGCCTCCCCGGCCAGCTCCGGCTCCGCCCGCAATCGAGCGGCGAGCGGAAGAGGGGATGAAGAGGCAGGCGATGCGGTCATGCGAGTGTGGATTTCGGATTTCGGATTTCGGATTTCGATTTTCCAGCCGTCCCACGACAGTGCCGGGTTTTCGAGTTGCCACCCGCCCGGGAGAGCCACCAAGACACGGAGAAAACCACAGAGGCACGGAGACACAGAGAAGGAACACAGAGCAAAGAACGCAGAGGCGCAGAGGCGCAGAGCCGCAGAGGCACCGAGCCGCCCGCTTGCCACGGCGTAGCCGCTCGGCGGCGAAGCCGGGCCCACGTCGCAAACACGAAGACACGAAGACACAAAGGGTTTGTCGCTGATGTGATGCGGCAGTGCCGAGGATTGACGGCGGAACAGACGGCGATCTGGCGATCGCCGACCGCCGGTGAGACGTTCGTCCGCTCCAAGCGCGAGCGCTTGTCGCGGCCAAACGCCCCACCGGCCGACGCGCCAGGGGCACGGCGGTTCCGCCTTGCCTCTCTCCTATCTGGAAAGGAGGTGTGCCCCTCCCAATCATTAAATAGAGGTGAGAAGTGGCGAGGCCTGCGCTCCCTGAGCGCAGGCCGCTGGAACGAGCCCCAGTGACGATCGCTTGCGATCGGAACTGGGGCTCGTTCCAGCGGTCCTGGCCGCCGTTCGGCGGCCAGGACCTCGCCACGCGCTGAATTCTCGTGGATTCTCTGCGTCTCTGCGCCTCCGCGCCTCTGCGTTAAGGGGAGTGGTGGGTGGCCTCTGCGATGCCTTCGTGTCTTCGTGTCTTCGTGTTTGCGATGTCGGTCGGCTCTGTGTCTTCTCTGTGCCTCTGTGTCTCTGTGGTTCAGCCCGCAGCATCACACACCCCTAGTCGTACATGCCGTCGGCGAACCAGTTGCCGGTTTTGCGATCCCGGTAGACCCGGTACAGCCCGCCGCCGGAGAGCTCGAGGTCCCAGTAGTCGCGCTCCACGGGCTTGTCGTTCCACCACCCCTCCTCGAGGGTCCACGGCCCCGCTGCCACGCGCACCAAACCCTGAATTCGGGGCGTCGCACCGGGCTCGGAGGCAACTGAGATCAACCGTAACGAACCGAGCAATTCGGAGTTCTGAGTTTTGAGTTTTA
>PVMK01188961.1_pt1 | contig 18298 bp, 20 predicted proteins | sample 1853481 | NCBI WGS metagenome assembly PVMK01 (sample SAMN08533507, study PRJNA380276) | Marine sediment metagenome, whole genome shotgun sequencing project. | reverse complement strand
ACTCGAAACCGATGCAAGAGGGAAAGTGTCCGAAGAGGAAATAATCAAATACTGTGAGGAGAACCTGGCTCATTACAAGGTCCCGAAGATCGTTGAATTCAGGGGTGAGCTCCCGAAGACAGACGTGGGGAAGATATCCCACAGGGAACTGAGAGAGGAGCTGGAGGAGGAATGAGGTGAACCCTCCCTTTTTCGAGGTTGAGAAGCTTATCAAGCGCTTCGGCGGTCTGACTGCAGTCAACGGGGTTAGCTTCCAGATTAGCAGGGACGAGATCGTTGGCTTGATCGGTCCCAATGGGGCGGGAAAGACGACTTTGCTGCGCCTGATAACCAGCATACTGAAGCCCGACTCCGGCAGGGTGAGATTCAAGGGCAGGGATATCACCGGGGCTAAATCCTGGGACATCGTCAACTGGGGAATCGCGGGCACGTTTCAGGTGACCAGGCCTTTTCGCAATCTACCCCTTATCGCAAATGTCATGGTCCCTTGCCTGTCGCCCCGGGCTATGAAGAGGGGGGAGTGGATCAAGAGAATCGAGGCCAAAGCGCTGGATGCGTTGGAGTTCGTCGGCATTTCCGACCTGGCACTTGAGCCGGCTTCCTGTCTATCTCACGGTGATTTAAGGCGCCTGGAGATAGCCCGGGCGATTGCCACTGACCCTGAGTTACTTCTACTGGACGAGCCATTTAGCGGGCTGAATCCTGCTGAGACCGAGCTGATGGCGAAATCGATAAGGAGGTTGCACAAGGGAGGCAGGTTCGGCAGATTACATAGTGAAGGGCCAGCGATGATCATTATCGAACACAAGCTGGCAGAGCTCATGAAGATAGTTGACCGGGTGATTGTTCTTGACTTCGGGGAGCTGATTGCCGATGGCAACCCGGAGGACATAATACGGGACGAGCGGGTTATCGAGGCCTGCATTGGTAAGGGAGTGTACTCGGGTGCTTCTTGAAGTCCAGGGTCTGACTGTCTGCTACGCGACTGCCATGCTACTGAACGACCTGAGCGTGGCCGTTGATGACGGGGAGCTTGTGTCCCTGGTCGGCCCGAACGGGGCCGGCAAGTCGACGCTTCTTCGCGCCATAACCGGGCTGATAAGATGGGAACGGTCCATTATGAAGGGGACGCGAGCGGGGGATATAAGCCTTGAGGGCACCGTGCATTTCGCGGGGGAGAGAATCGACACTCTGGCGCCGCACCAGATTGTGATGAAGGGACTGGTTCACTGCCCGGAGAGGGCAAGGGTATTTCCCGAGATGACGGTTGCGGACAATCTAAAGGCCGGTGCCTATCTGTGCCGGGATAGGGACGAGGCGAAGCGGAATTTGGAAGAGGTCTACCAGCTATTCCCCACACTGAAGGATAGAGCCAAGCAGATATCGGGAACCCTGTCCGGAGGTGAGCGACAGATGCTCGCGATCGGGCGGGCTCTGATGGTCCGTCCCAGGCTGCTTTGCATAGACGAGCCGTCGACAGGTCTCTCTACTAAGCTGAAGACAGAGCTCTTCGAGCGCATAGGGGGAATAAAGCGCTCCGGCATCGCAGTGCTGCTGGTAGAGCAGGACGTCGGCTTGGCGTTTCAATTAGCCAGCAGGAGCTATGTTCTGTCTCATGGAAGGGTGATCGCCGAGGGGACGGGCGAGGAACTGCTTCAAGACGAGACTATCAGGAGGACTTATCTGGGCCTATAGCCCACGGGTCACTAGTCCAACTCGGCCATACATACCCGGCAAGTTGTGTGCGTGGCCACGTTCTGCAGCTTACACCTGGGGCAGATCTTCTCTGTCCTGTCTCGCAACCAGGTCGTGATCCCCTTTGGCATGAACAGCAATACCAGCATCACGATGAAGGCGAGGATCAGCATCTTTGCCTCTGCCGGCACATGAAGGTATCTAGTAAGCACGAATTCGGTGAGCGGGTAGAGAATGAAGACGCCGGCTATCGGCCCGTAGATCGTGGCAATTCCGCCGAAAACCGCCCAGATGATAACCTGAAACGAGAGCGCGAGTTCGAGAGTCGACGGCCCTGCTCCCCTTAGGAAATGTGCGTACAGCCCTCCCGCGATTCCGGCGAAGAACCCGCTCAAGCAGAAGGCCAGCAGCTTGTACCTGGTGGTATTTATCCCCGATGCCCTTGCGGTAACCTCGTCCTCACGTATGGCGTGGAATATGAGGCCTGTCTTGGAATCGGTGATCTTCCACATGATGAATCCGAGTACCATCATGGAGGGGATGACGATGTAGTAGGTTACCACGCGTGATTCGGATAGGGGGTCTATACCGAACACCCCGAGCTCACCGCCGGTGATGCTGGGAATAGCCAGCACCACCCCCGCCAGGATCAAGGGAAATGCTAGGGTGGCGAAAGACAGGTAAATGCCCCTCAGCCTCAGGCAGGGTATGCCCACGGCCAGCCCGGCCGCTACGGCGGCGAGGGCGCCGATCGGGATCGTTGCCCAGGGCGCAAGCCCGAGGTTCATATTCAGTAGGGCGGCCGTATAGGCGGCCACCCCGAAAAAGAGGGCGTGGCCGAGACTAACCTGGCCGGTGAAGCCGGAGAGAAGGTCCCAGCTCGCGGCGAAGATGGCGAAGATACCTGCAAGTATCAATACGCGAAGGGTGAACGGCTGAGACGTTATAACGGGCAACACGAGCAGGATGATACAGAAAAGCACGACTACGGTCCTGCCGGGAAGGACCAGCACTTCTCCCCTGAACAGCTTGTAAATCCTCATTACGTAGGCGGCCGGTATGCTCACGTCATCTCTCTTCTTCGAATACTATGCCGAAGAGGCCTTGCGGCCTGATCAATATCACGATCAGCATAATAGTCAGGGCTACCGAGGTCCTGAGGAAGGCTCCCGAAGGTGCGAGGAAAACGACCAGGGTCTCGGCGAACCCCAGGATAAATGCCCCTATCAAGCTGCCTTTGAGGCTCCCCATACCTCCGAGCACTACGACGGCGAGGATCATCACCAGTGGGTGCATCCACATGCCTGGAGTCAGGACAAACAGGGGGGCTACGAGCGCGCCGGCGATAGCCGCGAATGCAACGGATATGCCCATGGTGACCAACTCCATCCTCGGGACGTTCATCCCCATCAGGTTGGCCACCTCTCTATCCTGGGCTATAGCTCTGATCGCCACTCCCGGTTTGGTTTTCATCAGAAACGCCCACGTGGCCAATAGGAGTAAGAATACTACTCCCAGGGTAAGCAATTGCTGATTGAGCACTGCGACACCGAGTATCTCCGTCGCCCCTGAGATGAGCTTGGGAACGCTCCGGGGATCGCCCCCGAAGCCTATGAATATGGCCTCCTGGACGATGATGGCCAGCGCTATGGTCACGATTAACGTCGTCGACTCGTGCTGTCGAACGCGGGCGATGATGAACCTGTAGCTGATCATCCCCACAATGATGACGATGATGATGGCCAGAACAATGGAAAGGAGAAGGTTCAGGCCCGCGGCGACGGCCAGGAGGTAGATCAAGTAGGCCGCCAGCATATAGAATACGGTGTGAGCAAGGTTGACAATGCGTGCAACACCGAAGATGAGGGAGAAGCCCATCGCGAGCAGCGCGTAGACGCCGCTCGCGAGGAGCCCGTTAACTATTATGGATTCCGCCATATGCTATCCATCCGAGACGGCCTGATAGAATACCCCCCCCCGGCAAGGGGAGATCCTCGCCGGGGGGATACCCTTTATAAAAAGCCGTAGACCTATCCGCAGCCGAGTATCAAGCGGCGTGTGTCTGCGGCCGCGCGTGTTGGGATGCTACTGACTCCAGAACTCCACGACCCATGGAGGCAGCTGATAGTCCACGATTCCCGGATACTGTACTTCATACCACGATCCGTCGGCGGGTGGCCAGACGCCCTTGAGCTGGCCGTCCTGCCACTGGACGCCCAGGGCCGTGACGTAGCCCGGGCCCCAGATCACGTCGTGCATGTCGTTGAAGACGAGTCTGCCAGCCGTGGTCACTCTGTCTGTTCCCTCAAGCTCCACAACGAGGTCATCGGCGTCCAGACTGTTTGCCGCCTCAAGCGCATCCTTCAGAAGGTACACAGCGTCGAACGTGCCCGCGTTGTACGTGGGAGCCTCTCCCTGCTCTGAAATGAAAGCCTGGATAAACGGCAGTGTCTTATCGGTGATCGAGACATTGCGCGCGTAGACGTTCAGCGTCATCTCATAGTCGCCAAACCCGCCCGTGTTAACGAAGAAATCGTCGGCCTGGGCCATCACATTGATGCCGACCGAGGCTGCGGGGATTTCCAGCTCTTCCCATGCCCTGGCATAGGGAATGCCCACCGGCCCGGAAAGCGCGGTCATGATCATGTTGGCCCCGGAATTCTTGATGGCCGTCAACTCTGCTGTCACATCTGTGGCCTTGTCAGAAGGCTGCCAGACCCCTACGACCTCGATTCCCATCAAGGGAAGGTTCGCCTGGGCAGCTGCCACTATAGATTCTGTCCACGATGCTTTCTCGGCGAGCACGGCTACCTTCGGCGGCATACTCAGCTCAGCTACTATCTCCCCTGCGACCATACCCACAAGCAGGAAGCTCAACTGACCGAGGGCCTGGTTGTTGACGGGGGTGACCCTGAACCAGTACTTATAGCGGTCATAGTCCTCCACCACTTTCTCGGCCAGCTTTATCTCGCTGGAACCGCAGATGAGGAAGATGGTCTGGTAGTCCATGGCAACTTCCTGCATTGCCGCCGCCGCCTCGCTTCTGATTGTCCCCATCAAGAAGTCGACGTTGTCAACGGTGATTGCCCTCTCCGCTGCGCTGGCGGCATCGGGAACGCTGACGAGCTCGTTGGAGTCAACCTGGACCAGTTTTATCTGGTACGTCTCGTTTCCTACCTGTATACCACCGGCAGCGTTGATCTCATCGGCCGCCAGGGTAGCCCCCAGCCAATGGTGTTCGCCCATCTGGAACTGCATGGGTCCGATTACGCCTATTCTTATCTCATTCGCTTCTTCCGACGAACCGCAACTCACTCCCACTGTGATGAGACAGGCAAGTAACAGAACAATGGCACCTTTCATCGCTCTATTCATCTCTTAAACCTCCTTAATTCTCTCTAATCCTGACTAATATCCATTGCTATTCGCTACCATCACCCCCCTTTCCAGGTATTTTGAGGCGTACTCTACCTAGAACACTCTTTATGTGCCTATAGGTCAAGCATGTTTTCATAGACAACGCCCAATATAAAAAAAGCCTTTCTCACCCGAGAAAGGCTGATAAAACTCGATCTTCGGTAGTCTGGCGCTCCCACTTGAATCTCGTAACCTTAGCCTCATGGCTTTACGTCCCGTGATTTATCGCGGTTTGCTTTTTTAGAAAAATCTTTAATTCAGTTGGCCACTTCGCCAGAAGATTCGTAATCGAGTATTGTATGGAAGAAGAATACTCCATGATTAGTTACTTGTCAATACTGCCCGTTTTGGCTCTCCTCGTTCATGAGATTGGTCGTTAGGTACAACTGTGATATAATGTTTTCACTCTAGCGTGGATTTGAGTTGTGGTGTAATGAGAATCGCAATAATTGGGCTGGGGCTGATCGGTGGGTCGATGGGTCTTGCCCTGAGGGGCACAGGAGCAGATTACGAGGTGGTGGGTTTTGCCCGTCGGCCTGAGGTCGCATCACGGGCGCTTGAGCTCGGTGCTGTAGACCGTACTGAGGGGAATATAATTTCTGCGGTGAATGGCGCCGATGTGGTCATCGTCGCTACCCCGACGATGTCTCTTAAGGGAATACTGGCCGAGATTGGGGAGAGCTTGCGCGAGGGCTCCATTGTAACCGATACGGCCAGCACCAAGGCCATAGTTATGGAATGGGCGGAGGTGACTTTACCTCCATCCGTGAGCTTTATTGGAGGCCATCCCATGGCTGGCAAGGAGACATCCGGGATCGAGGCAGCTGACGGTGAGCTCTTTAGAGGTTGTACCTATTGCCTGACTGTGGGGAAGAGGGCTAACAAAGAGGCGCGCGATAAGGTGGAGTGGCTGGTAAGGCAGATGGGGGCGAACCCCCTCTTTATTGACGCTTCAGAGCACGACACTCTGGTTGCCGGCATCAGCCACCTTCCCCTAATTTGCTCAGTAGCCCTTATGGCGGCGACCTCTAAGAGTTCCATATGGCCCGCAATGTCCAGGCTTGCTGCCTCTGGATTTCGCGATCTTACCCGGTTGGCATCGGGGGACCCTCGGATGAGTCGCGATATCTGCTTAACGAACAGGGAGCCCATCATTCGCTGGATTGATAGTTATATAGAGGAATTAAATACGCTACGCTACCTGGTAAATCAGGGTGGCATGCATGGTGATAGTGCAGAGGATCATGGGAGTGAGAAGCTGGAGGATGCCTTTAAGCGGGCACGGGAGGAGCGAGAGGGTTGGCTGCGAATGTAGAGGCAGGGTAATCTCATGGAGAAGCGGGTAAAGGGCTGTTCAATTCTCAGGGGCGAGATTACTCCACCAGGTGATAAATCGATATCCCATCGCATCCTTATCCTGAACAGCATAGCTAAGGGGAGGGCGAGAATCGAGAATCTCGCTACGGGCGATGATGTCTACAGCACGATGTCCTGTTTAAAGACACTAGGGGTGGAGATTGCCGATAGTGGAGGCACATGTAGCATCTCCGGGTTAGGCAGTGAAGGGTTTGTAGAACCTGCCGATGTGCTCAATGCCGGCAACAGCGGCACCACGATGCGCCTCCTGTCGGGATTGCTTGCAGCGCAGCCCTTTCTCTCCATAATAACGGGGGATAAGTCACTGCGTACCCGTCCGATGGATCGCTTGATTCAGCCCCTGCGCTCAATGGGAGCGGAGATATGGGGGCGGGGGAGTGATTCACTGGCACCACTGGCAATCAGAGGCGGTAAACTTAATGGCATTCACTATACACTCCCTGTTGCTAGTGCTCAGATAAAATCAGCGATCCTAATTGCCGCGCTCTTTGCCAAGGGGGAATACCACTGTAGAGGAGCCAGTGCAATCGCGGGATCACACCGAGCTTCTATTTAGAGCTATGGGGGTCAAGATTAGGAGTGAGGGGTACGAGGATCGAGCTTATTCCCTCTGCCTCACTTTCACCCATTGATATTCGTGTCCCCGGAGACATAAGCGCTGCTGCTTGCTGGCTCATCGCCGGGGCGATTCATCCCAATGCCCGGATCAAGGTCTTAAATACGGGTATAAACCCGACAAGGACAGGGATCATCGATGTCCTTAAACAGATGGGTGCCAAGATCGAGGTGGAGCGGGTGCGAAGGGAAAGCGGCGAGCTCGTGGCCGACCTGACTGTCGAATCCAGTGACCTGGTAGCGACGCAAATTGGAGGAAGCCTCATACCCAGACTTATCGATGAGCTCCCGCTTCTTGCTCTGGCAGGCTCCTTTGCACGCGGAACTACTACCATAGTAGATGCCCAGGAGCTCAGGATCAAGGAGTCGGATAGAATCGGGGCAACGGTGAGGGAGCTGTTAAAACTTGGTGTGGACATAGAGGAGCTGCCTGATGGTATGGTTATTCGCGGGAGAGGGGGCCTCGCTGGGGGAGTACGCGCGAAACAGCTCACGGGTGCAGAGTGTGCAAGTCACCATGATCATCGTTTGGCAATAACCCTAGGAATTGCGGCATTGGTATCTCAAGGAGAAACGGTGATTCAGGATGCCGAGGCGGTAGCTGTGTCATATCCCAATTTCTGGCAGGATGTGGAGAGTCTAACTGTAGAGACCGCTTAAAAAGAGGTGTAGGATACTTCCTGCCGGGGGTCTGGGGGTGCCCCCCAGCTTTAAAAACCCCCCAAGATTGGGGGATTAGGGGGTTGATTGAGACTATTTCAGCATTCTCCTATAGATAGAATAGGGGGAAGGATAGGAAACAAAGCATGACTACAGAGCTAATTCATGTCGGGTTTGGCAATATTCTGGCAATAAATAAGGTGGTTGCTATGGCGCCCCCAAACTCGGCCCCAACCAAGCGCATGCTTCAGAAGTGCAAGAGCAAGGGGATGCTTATTGATCTGACCAGCGGTAGAAGGACAAAGGCAGTGCTTGTTATGGACAGCGGTCATATTGTACTGGCAGCTATCAATCCGGAGACCATTGCAGGCAGGTTAACAGTGAGCCGGGAGGGTTAGGTATGAAGGCACAACGGCCTCTTTCCGGGACGAGGCCACTGCTTATTGTGCTCTCGGGACCCTCTGGCGTGGGTAAGGACGCGGTGCTAGCCAGGATGAAGGAATGGGGACACTCCCTTCATTTTGCAGTGACAGTTACCACCCGTCCGCAACGGCGAGGGGAAAGCAATGGCGTAGATTATCACTTTGTCTCTCGTGAGACGTTTGAGGAGATGGTAAAGGGGGAGGAGCTACTGGAATGGGCCCAGGTCTATGGTAACTTTTATGGTGTACCGAGGCGTCAGGTAGAAGAGGCGCTGGAGCATGGGAGCGATGTTCTTATTAAAGTCGATGTCCAGGGGGCGGCAACCATTAAACAAGCTATACCCCATGCGCTCCTCATTTTCATTTCCCCTCCATCCATGGAAGCGCTGGAGAAACGGGTTAGGCAGCGAAATACCGAATCGGCCATCGATCTGGAGCGGCGAGTCGCTACTGCTCATGAGGAGATGAGACAGCTTGAGATGTTCGATTATGTTGTAGTAAACGATAGGATAGATCAGGCGGTGGCCCAGATCGGTGCTATTATCACTGCGGAGAAGGACCAGCAAAATACCTCAGATGCAAAGGACCGCCTGATGGGTGATAATCCAAGCGAATCAGCTTAGCTTTACGTTCGATTCTTTTTAGGGGTTATCATCTTCCACGGATTAGAGGGCCATCATCCGGCTACAGAAGTCATCAGCCAGATAAAGAAGTCATCATCCGGCTTGACCGGATGATCCAGGTAAATGGAATTCGGGCAATGACAGGTACGATAGGAGTCGGGCAATCTTCTTATGCGATCCATGGATTAAGCAGAACACCGTAGAGGTTGCATTTAGATAGGTATATTTGCAGTAAGGCGGTATCTAACGAGATCCCATAATACGAGGTGCAGGATACTTCCTGCCGGGGGTCTGGGGGTGTCCCCCAGCTTTAGAAGCCCCCCAAGATTGGGGGGCTAGGGGGTTGATCAAGGCCATTCCAGCAATCTCTATTCGATACCTTCGTTACATTATCTCTCTTTTTTAACGCTTCTCTTTACCCTGGTTAACTAAAAAGGTTCCTTTTTAGTCAAGCTCACCTTTTAATAGCTTCGCTAAAAAGGAACGATTGTGTAATACGGTGTTTTACGGCTCGGGGTGGAGCAAGGGTAACTGTTCGGGCTCATAACCCGAAGGTCGTTGGTTCGAATCCAATCCCCGCCACTAATTCACAATCAACCATTTTGTTAAAACAGAGTTAATAGACTATTATTACAGGTAATAAAACGGAAGAAACAGACGTGGAATTTGTTATCAAAAGTGTTGACCTTCCTAACAAGGTGAAGCTTCCATATATTGAGCAAGGTAACTCATCGGGTCTTCCATTGATACTCCTGCACGGCTATGCAGATTCATGGCGCTCTTTTGAGCGTGTGCTGCCTTATCTGCCTGATTCAATTCGCACATTCGCAATAACGCAACGAGGACATGGAGATGCGAGTCGTCCAGCGACAGGATACCGGATACATGACTTCGTAGCAGATCTCAAAGCGTTCATGGAAGTTCTCCATCTCAAAGCTGCGGTCATCGTAGGTGGTTCCAGTGGTGGTTTTGTCGCCCGTCGATTTGCAATAGATCACCCACAGCGTACATTGGGGCTTGTACTAATTAGCTCGCCCTTCACTCTGCGAGACAAGCCTGGTGTGATGGATATCTGGAATTCTACCATATCAAAGTTGAAAGACCCGATTGATCCGGGCTTCGTGCGTGAATTTACAGAGAGTACGGTTGCCCAATCGGTACCGCAAGCGTTCTTGGAAACATTAGTAAAGGAGAGCCTGAAAGTCCCGGCACGAGTATGGAAAGCAACGTTTCAAGGTCTTTTAGAAGATGATTCTTTGATAGAACTTAACAAGATAAGGGCTCCCACCCTTGTTGTGTGGGGTGAAAAGGATACAACCGTTCCACGAAGCGACCAGGAGAAATTCGTGGCGGAGATCGCGAACTCTCGGCTTTTAGTATATCCGGGCGCCGGCCATGCACTATATTGTGAAGAGCCTACTCGCCTTGCGTCTGATGTAATAACCTTTATCAACGACGGAGATCGTTAAGGGTTTGAATCCAGCTGGATCCACCAAAGAGGAAAAACTTCCTTTTTACCTATAAGATCCTGTAAAATAGGAACGATTTCCAAGCCTATTGACAACACTCCCTATCGGGGGGTAGATTTACCTTTAACACATACACAATTGCTCCCTACTCAAGAAACAAACATAATTAGGAGGAGAACATGGCAACAGATAATGCCAATCAGCAAATTAAGCTGAAAGACGAGCGGATGCTGGGATACGCTGAATATGGTACTCCCGATGGGAGGCCGGTCTTTTATTTCCACGGACACCCTGGTTCACGGCTTGAATGGCCGCTTTTCGATGCCGATGACTGCGCTACTGAGCTGAATGCCCGCATTATCGCAGTTGATCGTCCAGGGTATGGTATCTCCGATTCCAAGGGTGGTCGAGAGATCTTGGACTGGCCTGACGATGTTATCGAGCTGGCAGATGCACTGCAAGTGGATCGGTTCGCTGTGCTGGGAGCCTCCGGAGGGGGACCCTTCGCAGCCGCGTGCGCCTTCAAGATCCCTGAACGCCTGACCGCAACAGCAATAGTCTCTGGAATGGGCCCTTCCGAAGCGCCCGGAGCCAAGGAAGGAATGGGCTGGATCTATGCAGGTAAATCCCCTGAGGAACGGAGGTCGATGCTGACGGGGATGGCTCACCTGATACAGGAGAATCCTGATCAGTTAGAGTCCCAGATGAAGCAGGCCCCGTTCCCAGAAGCGGATAAGGTACTCATGGACCAACCTAAGATTTCGAAAATGATCGTTGACCTCCTCTTTGGGGAGGCGTTGCGGTCGGGTATTGATGGTCTCGATCAAGATGCCAAGCTGTACGCGCGTCCGTGGGGATTCCAACTTCAGGACATCACCACAAAAGTCCACCTGTGGCATGGGGAGCCGGATATCAATGTCCTTGTCTCGGTCGGACGCTATGTTGCTGACGCAATCCCAAATTCCCAGGCCAAGTTCTTCCCGAACGAAGGCCATTTTTCCCTGGCTCGCAACCATATTCGAGAGATTCTAACCGTCCTGGTTGCCTGAGTACAGGCTCAGTGTACTCAACTCAATAAGGAGGAGGTCAATGTCGACACTATCTGCTGGCGACCAGACCATTTATGATCGGCCCGCGGAGTTGCTGCAAAACCTTATTCGCTTTGACACCACTAATCCGCCGGGCAACGAAGTGCAATGTGTCCGCTATATAAATAGTCTACTGACTAATGCTGGATTTGAAACCAGCATCCTGGCCAAAGACTCGAACCGACCCAACCTGATTGCCCGTCTGAAGGGGCAAGGCATAGCGCCTCCGTTGTTGCTCTACGGGCACGTGGATGTGGTCAGCACAGCTAATCAGAACTGGACGCATCCGCCATTTGAGGGAAAGGTAGTAGACGGCTACGTCTGGGGACGAGGTGCATTGGACATGAAAGGTGGCATAGCCATGATGCTAGCCGCTTTTCTTCGTGCTAAAGCCGAGGATTTAACCCCAGCCGGTGACATTGTGCTGGCCATTTTGAGTGATGAGGAAGCTGGGAGTGACTATGGAGCTAACTACATCGTAGAAAACCATGCTGAGCAGTTTGAGGGTATCCGTTATGCCATAGGGGAATTTGGTGGCTTTCCCCTGTACATCGGTAAGCAGAAGTTCTATGCCATCCAGGTTGCTGACAAACGCTTCTGCTGGATGAAGGTCATTCTGCGAGGGCCGGGTGGGCACGCCTCGACCCCTGTACGCGGTGGTATTATGGCCAGACTCGCCAAGTTACTGCAAAGCCTCGATCAGCAGCGCCTACCAGTACATATTACCCCTGTGGCCCGCCAAATGCTTGAATCGATTGCCGCAGCCGTACCTGTTCCCATGAACTCTGTATTTCAACAACTCCTCGATCCGGCTCTGACGGACGCTGTTCTGGACCAATTCGGTCCGCAGGGATCAATGTTCGACGCCATGCTGCACAACACAGTAAATGCCACTGTTGTCCAGGGTGGGGGAAAAATAAACGTAATCCCTAGTGAAATTATCCTGAAACTAGATGGTCGCCTACTCCCAGGTTATACCTTTGATAACATGGTGGCTGAACTTCGCCCTATTATCGGGGAAGACGCGGAGGTGGAGATTATCCGGTACGATCATCCGACACCAGAGCCCGATATGGGATTGTTCGACACCCTGGCAGGCATTTTACGCAAGGCCGACCCGAACGCAATTCCTGTACCTCTCCTATTGACTGCAACTACAGATGCGAAGCACTTTGCGCGGCTAGGCATTCAAACGTACGGCTTCACCCCCATGAATCTACCTGAGGAGTTTTTCTTTTTTAATTTAATACACGCCGCTGATGAGCGAATTCCGGTAGAAGCAGTTAATTTTGGTGCTGATGCAGTCTATGAAGCCTTACAGAATTGTGGAGAATGATAATCTGTCCCACAAATGCTGTCATCTAGGTGCTCATTATTCTCTGAGTCTACCAATTCTAGTCTAATAAAGAACAGTTACCCTCAATAAAGGAACCTTTGTTGCATGTAGATCTTGAATTGTAGATTATTTAGTCCAAGTAATCATCCCGATGTTCGTTCGGTAGACCAGAGTCGTAGTATCCCAAATCCCTCATCCTTTGACTTCCCAGAATGAAGCGGTCCATAATACTCACAACAACACTACCAAATCTGCCAGAAGGGAACAGACAATTCATGGAATTGAAGATGGATATCTGGAAATTTTTCAGTGTGCTGCACGAGTACCACGGAATCTGCAATCCGATGAGTACGGCGAAGCTCGACGAGCTAATCGGGCTATTAGAACTGAATCCGAGGGCTACTGTACTAGACATTGCCTGCGGTAAGGGAGAGATACTTACGAGGCTGGCCGAGCGATACGAAATAGCTGGAGTCGGGGTCGACATCTCCCCGTATTTCGTGGCGGACACAGAACGAAGGTTAAAGGAACGGGTGCCTGGTGCCAAAATAGAAATTCTCAACATGGACGGAGCGGATTACAGCCCTGACCAACTCTTCGACCTTTCCATGTGTATCGGTGCTTCCTGGGTGTATCAAGGGCATCGAGGAACCCTAAGTGCTTTGAAGTCTATGACAAAACAGGGTGGCCTGATTCTGGTCGGTGAACCTTTCTGGATTAGAGAGCCCGATGAAGCGTACCTGGCTGCCCAGAACTACACGAGTGATATGTTTGGAACGCACTATGAGAACGTAAATGTTGGCGAAGACGAAGGCTTGTGTCCGCTATACACGTTGGTCAGCAATCAAGACGATTGGGACCGCTACGAGACACTTAAGTGGTATGCTGCCGAAAAGTATGCGGGGAAAAACCCAGACGATAATGATGCAAATGAGGTCTTAAACCGTATTTCACATGAAAGGACGAGTTATTTGCGGTGGGGTCGTGATACGGTTGGGTGGTCGCTGTACTTATTCCGAAAGGTAATCGATATCGACTAGCAACTATACCCATCTTTGCTTCTTGACTCATGTCACCAGAACGTACGCATGAAAGGGCAAACATTCCAATGTTTGTTTGCTATATAATAGTACCCCTTTAGTACCTAATACAAACTCAAGCTCTCCTCAAAAGTAGTGTTTATTGTAAATAAGATGTGATAGAATCGCTAATACTTGGGGGGGTATTTTGAACTGTATATTTTCCTTTTAAGTTTGGGAAAAGAGGTACATAAAGTGCTTCCACCAGGAGGTTATTAAAATGACGAATAAACAGACAATACTAATTGCTGGAGCCACCGGAAACATTGGGGGAGGTGCTGCGGTCGCGCTGGCAAAACGTGGCGCTAGAGTTGTATTACTCGGGCGTAGGCTCGAAACATTAGAAGCCAGGGCGGATTTTATCCGTGTCGCTCTATCTGAAGAGGGGATCGAGTGCCAGGATACGGATATTGCTACGTTGGTAGTCGACTTCTCTGATATGAAGTCTGTGAGGCTCGCGGCTGCGGAGGCTATCAATCGATTTCCAGAGATACATGGACTAATACTATCTGTTGGCGTCTTAAAACAAGATGGCCCGAACATCCTGCCCAGCGGTCATGAGTTGATGTTTGCTACAAACGTGATGGGGCCGTTTCTGTTCACACAGCTGTTGTTAGAGAGGATGCAGCAATCAGACGGATTGGTTCTTCATGTGGTTAAACCAAGCAGCTATAAAGAAATCGACTGGGATGATCTTGAAAGCATCAAAAATCACAATACAGATGCTGCATACAACAGGACTAAAACAAGCAACAGTGTGATTGCTGCGGAGTTGGCTCGACGATATGCTGGAAAGATCTCCTCTGTAGCATTCAATCCTTGGTTCATCATCGATAAAACAGATCCGGAGTTAAAGAAAAGGTGGCCAACTGGATTCATGGGTTTTTTCTGGAAGGTGATGACGGTACTACTTATGGCAAAACCACCAGCGGTTGCGGGTGAACCCATTGCAAATCTGATGCTTTCGTATAAAGATCGTAGCGAAATCAATGGGGCCATGTTCAAACTAAATAAACGCGTCGAAAAACCTGATAAAGCAATGAATAACGAGGTATTAGGAAAGAGGTTATGGGATGAGTTGGTTCTACTAACAGGACTAACGCCTGAATAAAGACCAATAGTGGTACACACGGTAGAGCATAACGACAAAACTTAAAAAATAAGGAGAGAAACTTATGAAAGCGATTGTGTGCATTTCCGATTACGCTATCAGTTTTACTCTAAAAGGCATATAATCGTACGCAGGTGAGGATATACATCCCATTGACAACACCCAAGTCGAGGAGTATATTAGCCACTAATCAATGGGCGAATCACGGATTAGTTTATACTTAACTCTACTGTATTTATGATATATAATCGACCAAACCATAGCGATTATCAAAAATTATATAGTTATTTATAAGAACCAATGAAAGGCTGATTCTAAAATGAAGTTATATGCCCACTCCATAATCAAACGACCAATAAGTGACGTTTACAACTACCTTGCAGATGTGCGAAATGACGGTCACTGGCGCGATGATATTATTCTAAGTGAGATTATTTCCGAGGGTCCGCTGAAAGTTGGTTCAGAAGGTCGTTCCAAGATTAATCAGTTTGGCCGTGAACTCTATTCAAATTGGAAATGCACACGTATTGACCCCCCTGAGTATATAGAGTGGGAATTGGCTACACCTATCCTGGGCAGTGCTGGTTATAAGTTGAAAGCTATAGATGAGGGTACAGATTTTACCTTCTACGGAATCGCTAAATTAAAAGGTATTACACGACTCATTTCGCCTATATTGAAATTTGTAGTACATAGGCAGTCTCAGAAAAACGCTGAGAATCTTAAAAGGATTCTAGAATCAAATACGCCATAACTCATTCGCTGTAAGATATAAGGGAAGCTCTTTCCAGAACCAAGTGTTTTTAACATAAATTAAAGACACCTACCCCATATAATCCTCATTTTATGAACCCTATGTTTTTTACATAAATTAAAAACACACGATTTAGTCAGTAGATAATATTGGTTATAATCGTTCCTTTTTTACCCTAGTTTCCCCGGGGAAGATTTAGCTTTAGTTATTGAACTATTCCGGGCGGACCTTTTTATCAATATACAATCCGTCATTTTGTGCAACAGGACTAGTTTGACTTTGACAACAAAATCATTCAAAATGCCAGTTAACGTCTTTCACCCAAGAATCAAGTAAGAATAAGGATTGAAGTTTGGTAATAGATAAGACAAGCCAGACTATCAAGCTGAAAGACGGGCGATTGCTGGGATATGCTGAATATGGCGCTCCTCAGGGCAAGCCGGTTTTTTTCTTCCACGGCTGGATTGGCTCACGGCTTGATTTCCGCCCTAACGACGCGATCGCACATTCTTTGGGCGCCCGTGTCATAGCTATTGATCGGCCGGGGTGTGGACTTTCTGACTTCAAGCCAGGTCGAACGATACTGGACTGGCCTGACGATGTAGCTGAGCTGGCTGATGGTCTTGGAATTAACCAATTCGCAGTCTCTGGCCACTCATTCGGTGGGCCTTATGTAGCGGTGTGTGCCTACAAAATCCCCGATCGACTGACAGCCGCTGGCATCATCGCTGGTATTGGACCATTTAACCGGCCGGGAGCTACCAATGGTCTACCAGCTCTACCCAGGCTAGCCCTTTGGATGGCTGGACACGCACCTCTGATTCTCATGAAACCATACGTCTGGCAGATGGACTGGTTGACGCGCCATCCTAAGATAATTTGGAAGGGACTTTCATCTCAGTTACCGAAGGCGGAAGTGGAAATAGTATCTCGGCCAGAGTTCGCTGGGTTCATGGACGGTATGTCCGAGATGTTTCGCTCAGGCAATCGTGGCGTCAGTTGGGACGTAAGGGTATTCATTCGTCCTTGGCGGTTCCAAGTTGAGGATATTCGAATGAAGGTTCATCTATGGTATGGCGAGGCGGACAGGAATGTGCCGTTACAGATGGGTGAGTATTACTCACATGCAATTCCGGAATGTGACGCCACGTTCTATCCTGGCGAAGGTCACTTCATTATGTACAGTCGCGCTGAGGAGATACTCAGAACACTAATCTCCTGAGTACTGGGGGATGGGAACCTGAAGTGTAATCCAACAAAAAGCCAGATTGTGCAACAATCGCCATGTGGATGTCGGTTATAAAAGTGACCAGTATGCTTTTCATAACTAAGGCGGTATTGAGGTAGGTTACAGGGGGTATATAAAAGAGGGGCCACCCATTCTCAGGTAGCCCCTTGTAAGCTACTTTTATGTTGTTGTAAAACCTACGCTACCCGTCTCCTTCTTGCCAAGCATACAATAAGGGCAAGCAGCGCTGCTATCCCAATCCCCAAGGCAATTGCGGGAATGTTCGAAGCTCCATTAGAAGACTCACCAGAAATCCCCCCCAGTTCCAGCGGGTCAACCGGCTCCACAATCCCGCCAACGGGCATTGTATAACAGACCTTGGCCACGAAGGCGTCGTCACCGTTGCTGCTGTAGGTCAGGTCCGGCCCCACGGTCTCGGGGAAGGTGCTCTGGTCGGAACTGGTCAGGCCGGTGACGTAGGCGCAGCCCGAGCCGTCCACGGCGATGCCGAAGCCCGCGTCATCGTCGGAGCCGCCGATGTAGCCGCAGTAGTCGTAGTTGTTCTCAGGAGTTGGGTTATTAGGATTGGCCTTGACCCTGGCCACGAAGGCGTCGATGACGCCGTGGAAGGTTAAGTCCGGACCCACGGTCACGGGGAAGGAGCTCTCGTCGGCCCGCACCGCCGCCCGTGCGGCTTCGCTCCTGCTCGCTTTCATCACCACATTCCCCACACCACCGTTTCCGCCCCGCCCGCTGTCCGCCCGTCGGCCCGTCGTCTCGTCGTTGCTCCTCTCTTTGAGTCCGAAATCTTGACAGCCAAAGCTCTCCGAAGTATGCTCACACCCATAAAGGATGCATTTTTATAAGCTATTCTGAAAATGGCCGAATCAAAGCAATCTCGGAGGAATACTCATGAAAGCGATTGTATACACAAAATACGGTCCACCGGATGTTCTTCAGCTCAAGGAGGTAGCCAAACCTACTCCCAAGGACAATGAAGTACTGGTAAAAGTTCATGCGGCATCCGTAAATGACTGGGACTGGGGACTCCTGAGAGGTACGCCCTTCATGAACCGCCTAATATTTGGGCTTCTAAAACCAAAAATCAAGATACTCGGAGTTGACATAGCGGGGCGGGTTGAAGCGGTCGGCAGTAACGTAAAGCAGCTTAAGCCGGGTGATGAGGTGTGAGGGGACATATCCGGCTGTGGTTGGGGCGGTTTTGCCGAGTATGTATGTGCTCGTGAAAATGCATTAGCGCTGAAACCGGCCGGCATGACATTCGAGGAAGCAGCGGCCGTACCTCAAGCGGCAGTCCTCGCCCTGCAGGGCCTTCGCGATAAAGGACAGATTCAGCCAGGGCAGAAGGTTTTGATTAATGGTGCAGGTGGTGGTGCGGGTACGTTTGCGGTGCAAATTGCCAA
>PVMK01121936.1_pt1 | contig 18299 bp, 13 predicted proteins | sample 1853481 | NCBI WGS metagenome assembly PVMK01 (sample SAMN08533507, study PRJNA380276) | Marine sediment metagenome, whole genome shotgun sequencing project. | reverse complement strand
CGCTATCGCGATGCTCGCAGCTGGCATTGCGATTGGCAGCAAATTCCTGCTGCGCGTCCGCGGCAGCATATCTTCAATCCGGCCAACGTCGCTCTCGTGACATTGATGCTCTTCAGCGATCACGCATGGGTTTCATCGGGCCAATGGGGGAGCGCCGCGATCGGTTCATTCGCCCTCGCCTGTCTTGGCTTCCTGGTTCTGACCCGCGCGAAGCGCGCTGAAACCACGCTGGCGTTCCTGGGGGCCTACGCAATCCTGATGATCGGACGGGCGATCTGGCTTGGAGATCCGTTGAGCATTCCACTGCATCAACTGCAGAACGGCGTCCTGTTGATCTTCGCTTTTTTCATGATCTCCGATCCGAAAACGACGCCCGACACAGCCACAGGCCGGGTCATTTTCGGCGCCTTGGTTGCAAGCATCGCATACACAATTCAGTACGTTTTCTACGAACCCAACGGAACCATTCTTGCGTTGATCCTCGCGGCGCCATTCGTGCCGCTGCTCGATTCACTTATGCGCGGTCAACATTATCGATGGAAACAGCCGGCCGCCAGGTCCGCCGGCACTATTAAAGGAGTTTTCTAATGCGAACACTAATTACAGTTATGGCCGCGACGATAACAGTCGCGATTTCGACAACCGCGCAGGCGTTCTGCGGCTTTTACGTCGCCCGCGCTGACACCGCACTATTCAACGGGGCGTCACAAGTTGTGCTCGTGCGCGACGGCGACCGCACCGTGATAACGATGGCGAACGACTTCAAAGGAGAAGTACAGGATTTCGCCGTAGTGATACCGGTACCGACGTTCATAGAACGCGAACAGATAAACGTGGGCGATCAGGCGATCGTTCAGCACCTCGACGCGTACACAGCGCCAAGGCTAGTTGAGTACCACGACCCAGATCCCTGTGTCCGCTACGAGGCGTTAAAGAGCATGGACATGAATAGTGCAGTTGCGCGGGCTAGCGGCGCGGATGAAACGGAGCGCGGCCGGGCACTTGGCGTGACCATCGAGGCCAGCTACACCGTCGGCGAATACGACATTTTGATTCTGTCGGCCACGGAAAGCAGCGGACTCATCAAGTGGCTGGAGGAAAACGACTATCGTATTCCGAAGGGCGCCAAAGACGTGGTCGACAGTTACCTGAAACAAGATATGCGTTTCTTCGTCGCCAAGGTCAATCTGCAAGAGCAAAGCAAACTTGGTTACTCGACGCTTCGGCCGCTGCAAGTCGCGTACGAAAGCAACAAATTCATGTTGCCGATTCGACTGGGCACGCTGAATGCCAGGGGCAAACAGGAACTCTATGTGTACGCCCTTACCAGGACCGGACGCGTGGAGACCACCAACTACCGCACCGTCAAACTGCCGAGCAACAATGAAGTTCCGGAGTTCGTACAGAGCGAGTTCGGGGACTTTTACCGCGCCATGTTCGCCAGGCAGACCGAAATAGAAAACGAGCGCGGTGTATTTCTCGAATACGCGTGGGACATGGCCTGGTGTGATCCCTGTGCAGCCGATCCGCTGAGTGCCGATGAATTGCGCAAGCTTGGCGTCTTCTGGGTGGATGGCCCGCGGGGTAAAAGAACCGCGCCATCGCCAGCACAAAATGTCTTCGTAACCCGTTTGCATGTCCGCTACGACCGCGAGCATTTTCCTGAAGACCTGGTGTTTCAGGAAACCGGTGATCGGCAGAACTACCAGGGACGTTACGTCATCCGTCACCCATGGAAGGGCGAAATGCGATGCGACGCATCGACTTACCTGGCCGCAACTCGCGAACGGCAGGAACGTGAAGCCCAGATGCTGGCAAATCTCACCGGTTGGAACATCGACGACATTCGCGCGAAGATTCCATACTTGGACGGCGTCACGCCGGAGCCCGTTCCGTCCCCCTGGTGGAAGCGAATCTGGCAATAAGCCAATAGCGACAACAAGACGCCCCGGCCAATGGCCGGGGCGACTTGTTATGTGATCCTTCTAGCGGTAACCACTCAGTATTTTCTTGAGCTCTTTGCTACCCGGGTTAAGCGTGTCGAGTGGCAACTGAGATAGCGGCGTTTCGACGTTTCCCATCAGTTCGTGCATTTCCTTGCGCGACTCGTCGATATACAACAGCCCGGTGGTGATTTCACCGACATTAAATCGTTCCCGCAAATACTTGAACGACGCCGCACGACTGGTCGGGTCATAATCGCTATCGATTTTTCGAAGTATGATTTTGCTGCCACCGTGTAATTCAATCGGCATAGCAGAGCCTTCGTCATATTCAATTTTGATTTCTTCCGCCGGCGGGACGAAGTCGGCGTCCACGACGTGATGATAAAACTGTCGCGTGTGCGCGTAACTTTTTGTCGAGCCCTCATGATCATTGAAAGTCACGCAAGGGCTGATGATGTCGACCAGCGCAAATCCGTTGTGCATTAATGCGCCCTGTATGAGCGGAACGAGTTGCGCCCTGTCCCCCGAAAAGCTTCGCGCGATGTAGGTCGCTCCCAGCGCAAGTGCCGTGCTAACCGGATCGATCGGCTCCTGTTGATTTGCCTGGCCCTTTTTCGGCTTGCTGCCGATGTCCGCCGACGCCGAGAACTGGCCTTTGGTCAGGCCGTACACGCCATTGTTCTCAATGATGTAACACATGTTCAGGTTACGCCGGATCGCATGCATGAATTGCCCTGCGCCAATCGACAGTGAGTCGCCATCGCCCGAGACGCCGATATACAGAAGCTCTCGATTGGCAGCATTCGCGCCGGTCGTTACCGACGGCATGCGGCCATGTACCGAATTGAAGCCGTGCGATTCACTGACAAAATAGGCCGGCGTTTTCGACGAACAACCGATGCCGCTCATTTTCGCCAGCATGTGCGGCTCGACATTGAGTTCGAATATCGCCTGGATAATTGCCGCGGTTACGGAATCATGGCCACATCCCGCGCACAGCGTCGAGACCGTGCCCTCATAGTCCCTGGCGGTCAGGCCAAGCTTGTTTCTTGGCAGATTGGGATGGGAGACCTTGGGTTTGCTGATGTAACTCATGCGGCGCGTCCCCTGGCGATTTCTTCGAGCACGCGGTCCACTACGAAACGCGCGCCGAGTGACATGCCATCATAATGCAACAGTGAGACCAGTTTCGACGGGTCCGCATCAATATCAAGCATTAGCAATGATCGAAGTTGTGCATCGCGGTTCTGCTCCACGACATACACAACATCATGCTTGTCGATGAAGTCGCGAATGGCATCGCTGAACGGGAACGCACGTGCACGACAGTAATTTAGATGGATTTTTTGCTCGGCAAGTTGGTCGAGCGCTTCTTTGCACGCTCCGTTGCCACTGCCGACCGTCAATATCGCCGTCTTGTTGAATTTGGAATAGTCGATTTCCGCTTCGGGCAATGTCGCACGCGCCGTTTCCCATTTGACGAGCAGGCGATCGAGTACATCCTGATAATCGGCCGAGTCCTCGGTGTAGGAACCATACTTGGTGTGGCCCGAGCCGCGCGTAAAGTACGACCCTTTCGGATGTACACCGGGTAACGAGCGGTAGGGAATTCCGTCTCCGTCGACATCGAGGTATCGGTAAAATTTGTCCATGCCCTCAAGCTGTTCGGCCGTGAGTACCTTGCCGCGGTCCGGCACGCGGTTTTCGTCGAACTCAAACTCCGGCACCATCCAGTCGTTCATGCCGATGTCGAGATCCGACATGACAATGACAGGTGTTTGCAGACGTTCAGCATAATCAAATGCGGATTGTGCCATCTCGAAGCATTCGTAGGGGTCCGCTGGAAACAACAACACATGCTTCGTGTCGCCGTGCGACGCATAGGCGCAACTCATGATGTCGGCCTGTTGCGTCCTGGTTGGCATTCCGGTGGATGGGCCTGCACGTTGCACATTAAAAATCACGGCTGGAATTTCCGAGTAATAGGCGTAACCAATAAATTCGCCCATCAAAGAGATGCCGGGGCCACTGGTTGGCGTAAACGATCGCGCACCATTCCAGCTCGCACCCAGCACCATGCCGATTGCCGCAAGCTCATCCTCCGCCTGGATAATGCAATACGTGCGCCCGCCGGTTTCCGGATCGACGCGGTACTTCGAACAGAACGAACGAAACGCGTCCATCAATGACGTCGAAGGCGTTATGGGATACCAGGCGCCAACCGTTGCGCCGGCATACATACAGCCAAGCCCCGCCGCGGTATTGCCGTCGATGACAATATGACCCTCTGTGCCGTTCATCGCCGCCACTTTCTTCGGCAACGGGCAAACGAAATTCTCCCGGGCATAGTCATAACCGAGCCGGATTGCTTGCATGTTGGATTTGACGAGCTTTTTCTTGTCCGCGAACGTGTCTTCAAGCAACGATGTAATGATATCCAGGTCAATATCGAGCAACGCCGACACCACACCGACATAGGCGATGTTCTTCATGAGAATGCGCGCCCGGGCGCCATCAAAACTCTCATTGCACATTTTTGATAACGGCACGCCGAGAACCGTGACGTCGTCGCGATCGAGTTGCTTGCGTCGCGGCCAGGTCGAGTCATAAATCAGCCAGCCGCCCGGTGACACTTCCGCCAGGTCGCGACTGTATGTCTGTGCGTTCATCGCGACCATGACGTCGACACGGTCCGAGCGCGATTGATAGCCATCCGCCGTGACCCGTATCTCGTACCAGGTTGGCAATCCCTGGATATTGGACGGAAAGTAATTCTTGCCAACCACCGGGATGCCCATGCGAAAAATGGACTTCATCAGCAAGCCGTTAGCACTGGCGGAGCCTGTGCCATTAACGGTCGCTATCTTGACGACGACGTCGTTCACTGTTGCCACAGTCGTTCCTTAATCCAGTTCAACTGCGGGTTGCCGTCTGCGCCGGCTCGCCGGCTGCCTCATCAACGGCATAAGGAATCAACACTGTCGATTTCTGCATATCCCACGCACCGGTCGGGCAGCGCTCCGCACACAGACCGCAATGCACACAGAGATCTTCGTCTTTGACCATGACACGACCAGTTTGTGGCAGGTCAGCGGAGACGTATAACGCCTGTTCGAGATTTTCAGCCGGCGCCGACAGCCGGGTTCGCAAATCCGCTTCGTCCCCGTTTGCGGTCATCGTCAGGCAATTGACCGGACAAATGTCGATGCACGCATCGCACTCGATGCAGAGATCGGCTGCGAACACAGTCTGAATATCGCAATTCAGGCAACGTTCGACCTCTTTGATTGCCTGATCCGCGGTGAAACCGAGCTCCACTTCAATATCCAGCTTCTTGAATCGCTTCTTGAGATCCACATGCGGCATCAAGCGTCGCGTCGACGAGTCGTAATCGTTCGAGTAGCTCCACTCATGCATGCCCATCTTCTGGCTCGAGAGATTCACGCCCATCGGCAGTCGGTCGGTCAGCGCCTCACCGTGGCAATACTTATGAATCGAGATGGCGGCTTCGTGGCCGTGAGCAACTGCCCATATGATGTTTTTGGGTCCAAACGCGGAGTCACCACCGAAGAAAATGCCATCGCGCGAACTCATCATCGTGTTCTCATCGACGATGGGGCATTCCCATTCATCGAATTCGATGCCGATGTCGCGCTCAATCCACGGAAACGCGTTGTCCTGGCCAATCGCCAAAATCACGTCATCGCAAGGAATCGTCTTTTCGCCAACGACGGTGCCACGATCGATCCGACCAGCATCGTCGACTTTGTATTCCATGAGATCGAACGTCAGTCCAACCAGCTTGCGGTCCTCGATGACAAACTCTCTGGGCGAGTGATTGACGAGAATCTCAACGTTTTCCTCCTCCGCGTCTTCGAGCTCCCAGTCGGACGCTTTGAAAAACCCTCGCGGCTTGCGCGCCATGACTTTCACGTCATCGGCGCCTATGCGCAATGAAGTACGGCAACAATCCATTGCCGTGTTACCGACCCCTATAATAAGCACGCGCTTGCCAATCGCCTTGATGTGCTCGAATGCGACCGACTCCAGCCAGTCAATTCCGATATAAATATTTTCGCTGTCGTAACGCCCGGGAATTTCGAGGTTCTTGCCTCGCGGTGCGCCCGTCCCCGCAAAAATCGCGTCGAAACCCTGATCCAGTAGCGCCTTCATGCTATCGATTGGATGGTTCATTTTCAGGTCAACACCCATATCGACGATGTAGCCGATCTCTTCATCGAGAACTTTGGGTGGCAGGCGAAACTGCGGGATGTTTGTTCGCATTAGCCCGCCCGTCGTTTCGAGAGCCTCGAATATCGTAACCTCATAACCAAGCGGTCTAAGGTCATTGGCGACGGTGAGTGACGCACAGCCTGCGCCGATTAACGCGATCTTCTTACCGTTGCTCGTTGCTGCTCCCTTCGGCAGACGATCGGTGATGTCGTCGCGATGATCGGCCGCGACCCGTTTCAGGCGGCAGATCGCCACTGGCTTGTCTTCGACCCGGACACGGCGGCATGCAGGCTCACACGGCCGATCACAGACGCGCCCGAGGATGCCCGGAAACACGTTGGACAGGCGGTTTTCGATGTAGGCGTCGCTGAAGCGGCCCTGGGCGATCAGTCGAATGTATTGCGGAACGTCAGTGTGCGCTGGACAAGCCCACTGACAGTCGACAACTTTATGAAAGTACTCCGGATTGGAGGTATCTGTCGGTTTCATTCCCGTGACGCGTTGGTCTTTCCGCTAGCCAACACGCAGTCTCAGCCTGTATTTGGCGCTAGCATAGCGGGATCGAACGGAAAGTAAACACCTATCGAGATCGCGTAAATTCCAGCCGCTGACCGGCAATTTCGCCGCTCAATTCGCCATCTCTGAAGACCACCACACCGTTCACGATCGTTGTATCAATCGTCGACGAAAATTTGTGTCCCTCGAAAGGTGACCACTGACACTTATAAAGCAGGTTGGACTGTTCCACTCGGTAAGCTTTCCTGGGATCGACAATGACGAGGTCGGCGAACCAGCCTTCGCGAACGTAGCCGCGCTCCCGCACACCAAAAATGTCGGCGGGCGCATGACAAGCTCGATCCACCAGCAATTCCAGGCTGATCTCTTTCTTCTTCACGAGATCAAACATCACCTGCACCGCGTGTTGCACCAGTGGCAGGCCGGCCGGCGCCTTGAAGTAGGTATTTTCTTTTTCGCTTTTAGTATGCGGCGCGTGATCCGTGGCAATAATGTCCAGCCGACCCTCATTGAGTGCCTTGATCAGCGCTTCGCGATCCGTGCTCGTCTTGATCGCGGGGTTGCACTTGATACGCGTACCAAGGTCCTCGTAGCTGGCCTCGTCGAACCACAAATGATGCGCACACACTTCGCCTGTGATCCGCTTTTCGGATCGATGCGCCTCGGAGAACAGGCCCATCTCAATGGCGGTCGTCAAATGCAATACATGCAGCAACGCATTATGCTTTTCTGCCAGCTCGACGGCGAAACTTGACGACGTCAGGCAGGCATTGGCCGAACGAATATTTGGGTGCTCCGACATCGGCACATCCTCACCGCGGCGGGCGCATGACAGGCCCGATCCACCAGCAATTCCGGGCTGATCTCTTTCTTCTTCACGAGATCGAAACATCACCTGCACCGCGTGTTGCACCAGTGGCAGGCCAGCCGGCGCCTTGAAGTAGGTATTTTCTTTTTCGCTCTTGGTATGCGGCGCGTGATCCGTGGCAATAATGTCCAGCCGACCCTCATTGAGTGCCTTGATAAGCGCTTCGCGATCCGTGCTCGTCTTGATCGCAGGGGTTGCACTTGATAAGCGCGCCAAGATCCTCGTAGCTGGCCTCGTCGAACCACAAGTGATGCGCACACACCTCGGCCGTGATCCGCTTTTTCGGATCGATGCGCCTCAGAGAACAAACCCATCTCAATGGCGGTCGTCAGGTGCAACACGTGCAGCAGCGCATCATGCCGCCCCGCCAGTTCGACGGCGAAACTTGACGAGGTCAGGCAGGCATTGGCCGAACGAATATTCGGATGCTCCGACATCGGCACATCCTCACCGTATTCCTCTTTCGCATGCGCCTCATTTTCCCAGATCGTCGGCGAATGCTCACAATGCGTAACGATCATCACGGGCGCATCTGAAAAAATATTCTCGAGGACATCAGGGATCGTCAACCAGCATGTCTCCGGTCGATGCACCCATGAAAACTTTTATGCCGCAGGCCTCCCCAACCTTGAGCTTTACGAATCTCGTCGATGTTGCGATTGGTTGCGCCAAAATAGAAACCGTAGTTCGAGGTGCAGCGATCAACAGCGACCTGGTATTTGTGTGCCAGCGCGTCCCGGGTTCGTGGTTTGCGGATCGACGTTAGGCATGTCCATGAAACTCGTCACGCCACCGGCCGCGGCCGCTCTCGATTCCGTCGCGAAGTCGGCCTTGTGCGTTAAACCCGGCTCGCGAAAATGAACCTGGTCGTCGATCATTCCCGGCATCAGGTAACGACCGTCCGCATCGATGACTTCTACGCTGTCATCTACTGCAATCTGCGCGTCGATCTTTTCGATTCGCTCGCCGTGCACGAGCACGTCGACCTCGCGAATCTCTCCTTCATTGATAAGGCGCGCGTTACTGATGAGCAGTTTATTCAATTTATTCTTCCCCGGTCGCTTGCGGCAGTATGCGAGGGAAGTATCGTAATTGCCACGCCGCATGGACAAATCAGGGGTGCTTTTATGCCAGGCGAATGACCCGAGTCGCTTGCTCAATGACTGTTTGCCGATGAGCAATACTGATCGTCGTGATGCCGAGATCACGCAGATTTTCGAGAACCTTCGCTTCAGTATCGGCATCCAGATGACTGGTCGCCTCGTCCAGGAACAGGACCCGTGGTTTGCGGTAAATGGCGCGTGCCAATAGCAATCGTTGCACCTGCCCGCCTGACAAACCGGCTCCGGTCGCCGAGATCGGCGTATGTATGGTCATTGGCAATGTTGCGAGATGATTCCAGATCTCTGCAATACACGCGACCTCGCGTATCCTGGCGACGTCGGGCGCGGAGTCAAAACAGCAAATATTATCGGCGATAGACCCCTGAAACAGCCTGTCCTGCTGTAGCACGATGCCGAACTGCCGCCTGAGTGATTGCGAATCCCAGAGCTGACATTCGATTCCGTCAACGAGAACGGCTCCTGATTCTGGTTGCAGCGTAGTCGACAGCAGCTGCAGCAGGGTCGTCTTGCCGGTCCCCGATGGCCCCACAATTACGACAGATTCACCCGCAGCAATCGCGCAATTGAAGTCACTCAGTATTTTCGCGCCACCCGGGTAACTGAACGTCAATCGCTGACAGGACACGCCTCCAGAAATGCGTGCACGATGCGACGCCGCAGACGCGCGAGCCTCAGGTTGCTCGGCCACGATTTCGCCGACTCGGTGCAGATGCGACTGTAAGAGGTACAGTTCCCGCATTACAGCAATCAACCTGATTGCTGCGGCACCAAGACGGCCGCGCAAACTCATGCACGCGAACAGTGTTCCGAGAGTAAGTTCACGCTCGATAACACCGCTGATTCCGATCGCGAGAAACAATAGCTGCTCAGCAGAACTGACCAGCCCCTGACCCAGCGATGCCGCTATCCCGAGGCGTGCTTGCCGCGCACCGGTGTTCGTAGCGTTGATGAATGATTGTTGCCAGTGCCGAAGGCGCTGCGATTCCAACCCCAAGCGTTCGCACTGTGCGAAAAGAGCGCAATGTTTCGATCAGCGAATTTGACGCGCCTGCCAGGGCGACGACCGACTCAAGATTCAATGCGCGAGTGGCGGGTAGCAACAGAGCATGAATGGCAACGATAACGACAAGCGCGCCAGCGGACAGCAGTGTCAACATCGGGCTGTAAAAGATCATCAGCGCCATCGTCGTCATAACGACGATGAACTGGACGACGCCTTGCAGAAAAGTATCAATCAATGCGGCACGTATCGGGCGCAGTGATTCCAGACGCGACATCAGATCGCCAACCGGTCTCTCCGCAATCACGGCAGTGGGCAAACTCAAGAGATGCCTTACAACGCCGGTCGTGCTGTCGGTTGCCAGGCGTGTTCCCGCGTACAAGGCGATCCAACGCCGCATGCTGTCGATCGCGAGCATCGTCAACATGACCAGCCCAACGCCCGCGAGCATTCGATGCAACCAGCGGCTATCTTGTCCGAGTACGATCTCATCGATTAGGAGTTGTGTGGCGATCGGCGGAGCCAAAGCCAGGGTCTCCGACACAAACAACAACACGAGCACCAAACCCAGGTATCGACCAAGACCATCAATGGAAGCAAGCAAGCCCTGTAGCACTGATTGTCGGCTCACCCGCTCCGGATGGAAGTCGGGGACTCTGCTGAATTCGACCGCGACGCCTGTAAACGAGTCACTGATTTGGACTGTCGAGAGAATGCGGCGACCCACTGCCGGGTCATGAATGACTACTTTGCGCCGGCGCACCTCGGTCACCACGACAAAATGATCGAATCGCCAGTGAAGAATGGCCGGTAGTTTCAGTCGCCGGATTTCAGCGAGTTCAATTCGAACCGGGCGAGCGACGAGTCCAAGCGCATCGCTCATCGAAAGTATTGTTCTCAGCGTCGGTCCATGATTCAGGTACGCGTATCGCTGGCGTAACTCCCCAAGCGACAGGTCATGCCCGTAGTGGACGGCCACCATTGCCAGCGACGCGAGACCACATTCTGCCTGCTCGGCCTGAAGGACCAGCGGTGTGGCCACTCTAGGCATTCGGTCGATCTGACTCCGATCGCAGCAACCAGCGATACAGCGGCCAGCGCCGCCGCACGAGATCGGCTGAGAACACGGTGCCAGGCGGTAGTTGCCACACCTCACCACGTGCATTGATGCTGGTTTCATGCAACGTCGCACGAATTTCGAATACGGGGCCCAGCATTGGGATCACCTCACCGATTTCGTCGGGCAGCAATGCAACTGCCGAGATCGATGTCACAACGGCGGATTGAGTGCCGAAAATCTCGTGTGGATACGCCCGCAATTGCAGATCAACGTGCTGACCCGGCCTGATCATCGCCGCATTGTCTGCGCTAACATAGAGTCGCGCTTCCAAACGATCGTTTGGGTCATACAGAGTCATGATGATCTGCCCGGGCAGTACCAGGCTACCTGACCTGACGTTAAGCCCCGCAACAACTCCGTCGCCTGGCGCCGTCAGCTCAAGCGTCGATTGCAATTCGCTGGCAGCAATCTGCCGAATAATTCCCTCGCGACGAATGCCTGCTTGCATTCGCAGCATGCCGGTTGCCTCAAGGTCTGCATCCGCCTGCTGTTGCAGCACCATCGACTCGTCCTGAATCGAGAGCAGGCGTTGCCATACAGATTGGACAAGGGCTCGCGCCTGCAACGCGTTCGCGGCAACATCGTCGGCGTTTTGCTGCGCGAACAATCCGTCTGCCACGAGTTGCTCGAGCCTGCTCGCCCTGTTGTCCTGCAAGTCGGCTTGCCGTAGTCGCGTTTCATACTCGTCTCGAGCGGCTGCCAGACGGCGTTCGGTCAACCGCAAACGCTGACTATTGTGGCGCTGTCTCGACTCTATGGCGGCTATTTCTTGCTCGACCGACTGCTCGAACATTCGCAGCTCGCTCCGCAACGATTCAACTCGCTCGGCCAGCTCCGGCTCCCGCATGGGTGCGTGTTGCTCATCGGTTAGCCAGAGCAACACTTGCCCTTGCTTGACAGTTGAGCCATTGGTAACGCTGAGTTGATTCACCCAACCTGAACGTCGCGCACGCACTTTGAGTAAGCCGCCATCGGGCAGCAAAACTCCCGGGGCACGTATGCGCTCCGGAACTTCGATCACGACGGTCGCGGAAAAAAGACAAGCCATCGCAAGCAACGCCATAATCACGGTCGGAGTCGTCGATGGTGGCGTAACGACCAGCACCGTTGAGAACCAACGTTGCTCAACCGCGCGTACGGCGGATTTGCGAAACAGGCTCTGCGGCATGACTGCCATCCAATCATGTCCGGCCTGTTTCAGCGACGCCAGATTCCCGGTGTATTGTGGAGTTTATGGTGGAGTTTTTGCGGAATTTTTGCGGGCGTCGTCCGGGTGTGCGATAACCGGCTGATGAACGACTTCGTCAAACAGGTTGATAACGCACGCGTCTACGACGTAGCGATCGAATCGCCGCTTGAGCTGGCGCCGAATTTGTCGGCCCGGCTCAACAATCGCGTTTTCCTGAAACGCGAAGACTTGCAACCCGTTTTCTCGTTCAAGCTGCGGGGTGCTTACAACAAGCTCGCGGCACTCTCCGACGACGAGGTGTCAAAAGGCGTGATCTGCAGCTCCGCCGGTAACCACGCCCAGGGCGTGGCGCTCGCAGCCAATCGTCGTGGCGCTCGCGCCGTCATCGTCATGCCCGTGACCACCCCGTCCATCAAGGTCAACGCGGTGCGCGCCCTCGGCGGCGAAGTCGAATTACATGGCGACAATTACGACGAGGCGTTTGCCCACGCGAGCAAACTCATGCAAGAGCAGGGGCTGGTGTTTATTCATCCCTTCGACGATCCCGATGTCATCGCCGGCCAGGGAACCATCGGCGCGGAGATTTTGCGTCAGGCTGATGACATCGACGCTATCTTTGTCCCGATTGGTGGCGGCGGACTCATCGCCGGTATCGCTGCCTACGTCAAAGCGAAGCGACCCGAAATTCGCATCATCGGTGTTGAACCCGAAGACTCCGCCGCGATGCGTGACTCGATTGCGGCGGGTAAGTTGGTGACTCTCGAGCATGTTGGCATCTTTGCGGATGGCGTCGCTGTCAGACGCGTTGGCGAGGAAACATTGCGTCTGTGCCAACAACATGTGGACGAATTCATTACGGTCGACACCGATCAGATATGCGCCGCCATTCGCGACATATACGAGGACACACGATCGATCGTCGAACCCGCCGGGGGGCTGGCCATCGCCGGGCTAAAAAAGTACCTGAGCGAGCACAATGCGAAGGACAAGACATTTGTCACTATTAATGCAGGCGCTAATGTTAATTTCGATCGCTTGCGGCACATTGCCGAACGCGCGGCCGTTGGCGAGCAGACCGAAATGTTGCTCGCCGTTGAGATCCCCGAGGAACCGGGCAGTTTTCGCCGTTTTTGTGAACGGCTCGGGCGCCGCGGCATCACCGAATTCAATTATCGCTACTGCGATACCAGCAATGCGCACATATTTGTTGGCGTGCAACTGCAACGGGGAATGGCAGAGCGTGAGGAATTAATCGGCACGCTGCGCGACGCCGGTTACACCGTCGAGGATCTGAGCGACAACGAAATGGCGAAACTGCACGTGCGTCACATGGTCGGCGGCCGCGCAGCGAGCCTTGCCAATGAACGACTGTTTCGTTTCGAGTTTCCGGAAAGACCCGGCGCACTACTCGACTTTTTGCATGCCATTGGTACGGACTGGAATATCAGCCTGTTTCATTATCGCAATCACGGCTCAGATTTCGGTCGAATTCTCGCCGGCATCGACGTGCCCGAGAGTGACACCGGGAAACTCGAGGCGCATCTTGCGAAACTTGGCTACGCGCATTGGGAAGAGAGCGACAATCCGGCGTATGCGATGTTCCTGTCGTAGCGCGGCTAGTCGCGGAACGACGAATCGGCGCGATCGAGTTTGCGCAACAATCCCGGCCACACCAGCTGTCCACCAAGGCCTTTTAGAACATCGTCGACCTGCGCCTGAATGCCGTCGACAACGGGTTGTGGCACCAGCTTCAGATCACCGGCGGTTGATTGCGCGAGAATCTGCGTCTGGCATGCCGTCTCCAATGCATACATCAGCAGAAACGCATCGGCGATCGTTGGTCCGACTGTCAACAAACCGTGGTTGCGCAATATCAGCGCATTGTTGCTGCCAAGATCTGCCACGAGGCGCGGTTTCTCGGCGTCGTTGAGGGCAATGCCCTCGTAGTCGTGATAACCCAGGGTGATATAAGCAAATAGCGATATCTGCGAGAGTGGCAACAGGCCATCGGCCTGTGCCCCGACCGCAATGCCCGCTTTGGTGTGCGTATGCAGCACACAGGCTACGTCGTGCCGCGCTTCGTGCACGGCGCTGTGAATGACGAATCCCGCCGGGTTGATGGGGTACTTCGATGCGAGGATTTTTTTCCCGTTAAGATCGATTTTGATGAGACTGCTCGCGGTCATTTCCTCGAACAGCATCCCGTAGGCGTTAATCAGGAAGTGATCGTCCGGCCCGGGCACCCGCGCCGAGATATGTGTAAAGATCAGGTCGTCCCAGCCATACATCGCGATGGCGCGGTAGCACGCCGCCAGATCAACGCGTACCTGCCATTCCTCGTCGCTGACTTGCTGTCGAACCGTTTTATCTTTGGTCATTTGAATCACCGCATTTATTGTTGCAGTTGAAACTCTAATTTCGTTATATGCAGCCCGCTTATTCCAAATTCATTCGCAAACAAATGCAACCTTTCGCTGCACCGAAGCATCAAATGGTTACAGTTCAAACGTGACAAACCTTAATCCCTTATGCTGTTTGTTTCGTTGTGTTTGGCGGTGGCCGTTGGCCACCGCCTTTTTTTTGTCACCACATCTCGCGCATGCGCGCGGCAATATCAAGGCGTTTGCCGGAACGCGGTATCTGACGAAACTCACCCGATTCGTCGCGACCGCGAAACGTTTGCTGCATCGTGCCTAACAGCGCTTCGGTCAGGAAGCGGCTGCGCGCGCCATAGACATGCTTGTCGCCGTCCCGACGCTGCTGCGTGACATGGTACTTGAGCGGAGCAATCAGCGACAAAGACTGCTTGGCGCGAGTCATTGCGACATACAACAGCCGCCGTTCTTCTTCGATCATTTCCGCTTTGCCGGTCGCGAATTCCGACGGGAAATTGCCATCCGACACATTAAGGACATAGACGGCATCCCATTCCTGCCCTTTCGCGGAATGTACGGTCGACAACACCAGGTAATCTTCATCGAGAAGCGGATCTCCCGCCAGATCGCCCACAGCGCTCGGCGGATCGAGTGTCAGTTCTGTCAGGAATCGCTCGCGCGTCGGATACCGGCCCGAAATCTGTTCGAGTTGCTCCAGATCCGCTTCGCGCGTGTCCAATCCATCATAACGTCGCTCGAGATGTGGCTGATACCAGCGCCGCTCCTGGGTCAGTTGCGCTTGCCAGGACTCACTATCCGCTGCCTCGGCCGACAACGATTCGAGTAGCGCACAAAAACCGGCCCAGCTGGCAGCCGTCGCCGCCGGTGGCCGAAAATGTCGTAACGACGAAAATTGAAACTCCGACACCGCTAGCTGTTCGTAACAGCGCGACGCGTAGGCCGGACCCATTCCCGGCAACAATTTCAAAATACGAAACGCGGCGACTTCATTTCTTGGGTTCTCGGCCCACTTCAAGACCGATAGAACGTCTTTAATATGACCCGCTTCGAGAAACTTCAGGCCACCGTACTTGACGTACGGGATGTTGCGACGCACCAGCTCGAGTTCCAACCTGTCGCTGTGATGTGAGCCACGAAACAAGACGGCCTGATCCATTAGCCGCATACCCATCTCACGATTTTCGAGAATGTCTTCGACGACGAATTCCGCCTCCGCATCGCTGTCCTCAACCGTCACATAGCTTGGCTTCGACCCGCCTTCGCGATCCGTGAACAGGTGTTTGCGGTATTGGCGTTCACTCTCAGCAATCAACAGGTTGGCCGAATCCAGAATTGCCTGGCTTGATCGATAATTTTGTTCGAGCGATATCACCTGCGCGCTCGGCTTGAACTGGTAGGGAAAACCGAGAATGTTCTCCACCTCCGCAGCACGGAAAGAATAAATCGACTGCGCGTCATCGCCGACAACTGTTACACCATCCCCCAGTGGTTTTAGCGCACGCAGAATTTGCGCTTGAATCAGGTTGGTGTCCTGGTACTCGTCGACGAGTACATGGTCGAACCACGATCCGATCTCGCTCGCAAATTCTTCTTCCGCGACAAGATGGCTCCAGTACAACAACAAGTCGTCGTAATCGAGTACCTGGCTTTGCTGTTTTCGGGCCACGTACAGACGAAACAGTTCGCGCAGCTCAGCCTCCCAATCGGCGCACCATGGATAATTCTCATCCAGTACATCGGCCAACGGCTTACTCGAATTCACACAGCGCGAGTAGATCGCCAGGCAGGTGTCCTTTTTCGGAAACCGGCGCGACTTTTTCGATAACGCCATCTCGTGCCGGGTTATGTCGATAACGTCAGCAGCATCGCCCCGGTCGAGTATCGAAAAACCGGGATCGAGGCCCAGGTTTGCCGCGTATTGACGCAACAAACGGTTCGCAATTGCGTGAAACGTGCCCGACCAGGGCAATACGCCGGCAGGCAACTGGCGCGAGTCTCTACCCGCCATGGCCCGTCTGACGATGGCATCAACCCGGCGCGTCATCTCTTGTGCCGCACGTCGGGTGAACGTCAGCAACAGAATGCGCTCGGGACTGACACCGGCAATGATCAGGTGCGCCACCCGATGCGCCAGGGTCATGGTCTTGCCGGTGCCCGCCCCGGCGATGACCAGCAACGGCCCGGCTCGAAACGCGTTGTCCGCGTCCAGCTCACCGTATTCGGCTGCCTGGCGTTGCGCCGGATTCAGCAGGTCTAGGTAGTCATCGATGCGCTCTGCCGCTTGCACTGCCTGCCCTCGGGGAAAAGATATGTATTTTTATACAGTACTGGATGAATTTACAAGTCATGGCTCGAAAATCGCATTCACGCTTTTGCGCATGACCTCGTGTATAAATTGATCCAACCACCCCTAAAGGCCCACTTCGCCAGACAAAGACATGATCGAATGACGCCAGAAATCGCATTTGTCCTCGGCGTACTGATCATCTCGTTGATTCTGTTTGTCAGCGAAGTCATTCGAATGGATCTCGTCGCATTGCTCGTTCTTGGAGCACTGGCGATCGGCCTCAGCGACATAGTCACACCCGAAAAGGCGTTCGCGGGTTTTTCGAACAGCGCCGTCATCACCGTGTGGGCGATGTTCATTCTAAGCGAAGGGCTGTCGCGGACCGGGATCGCTGACATTATCAGCCACCAGGTCATGCGCCTCGGCGGTCATCGTGAAATGCCGATGATTTTCGTCATCATGATTACCGGCGCAGTACTTTCTGCCTTCATGAATAACATCGGCGTTGCCGCACTGATGTTGCCCGTAGTCGTCGGGATAGCGCAGCGAACGCGGATTCCCGCATCGCGCCTGCTAATGCCGCTCGCGTACTCGACCTTGCTGGGTGGACTGATGACCCTGATCGGCACGCCACCCAACCTGCTGATTAGCGCGTCGCTGGCACAAAGCGGCCGTGCGCCGTTTGAATTGTTTGATTTCACGCCATTGGGTGGCGCCGTCATGGTCATCGGCGTCGTTTTCGTCGCGGTCATCGGCCGGTTTTTGCTACCGAAACATCCTGGCAAAAGCGACCGGCATGTCAGCCAACGCAGCCTGCGATCCCAGTACAAGCTCCACGAACGCACCTTCATGTTGCGCGTGCCGCATCGCTCAATCCTGGTCGGTCGAACGCTCGCTGAAAGCCGCATCGGCAGCTCAACCGGGATGATCATTCTTGCGATGGTCCGCGACGGAAAAAGTGAGACCCTGCCGAGCCGTCAAACCGTTCTGCGCGGCGGCGACGGCATTCTCGTCCAGGGCCGAATCGACCAATTCCGCGAATTGCGTCGCTGGAGTGACCTCGTAATCGAGCGTGAGTCACCTGTCCTGAAGTCAATGGTGGCGGCGAAGGTCGCTTATGCCGAGGTGACGATTTCCGATACGTCACCGTTGGTCGGTGAACTCGTCCGCCATGCTGCGTTCCGAACGCGTTTCAATGTTGCTGTCGTCGGACTGTATCGCACCGACAGATACCGGCTCACCAACCTCGCGTACGTTCCTTTGCGCAGCGGCGAACGCGTTCTCGTGCAAGGCGAACTTGAGGCGATCGAACAGCTGGAAAAATTCTCGGATTTCACCGCATCGGAATTGCTGACGCCCGATCGTCTCGCAGCGGAATACCACACCGACGAGCGCATGTTTGTCGTACGCCTGCCCAAGACCAGCGATCTGGGCGGCGCCACGTTGCGTAAGAGCCGTCTTGCCGACGTGTTCGATTTCCGTGTCGTTGCGATATTTCGTGACGGCGCGCTCAATGTAATGCCACGCGGTGACGAACAGCTCGACGGCGGCGACCTGCTGCTGATCGAGGGCCAGCCCGGTGATCTCGAAGTATTGCGCGGCTTGCAGGAGATCAAGATC